>Ga0315910_10000108_pt1 | contig 105753 bp, 83 predicted proteins | sample EdamamesoilMG_FD_204470 | JGI IMG/M metagenome (GOLD analysis project Ga0315910, IMG submission 204470) | Garden soil microbial communities collected in Santa Monica, California, United States - Edamame soil | ecosystem: Environmental > Terrestrial > Soil > Garden | place: USA: California...
TACAGCGAAGTCCACTCGCGCTGATCCTCCCTTCGCCCGCCCGGCCCCGCGGAGGTGAGGGCCGTTCGGGCTACGGGTGGCCACTTTTGCGCGAGGTGGCGCTGACCTTGTTGTTGGGCGAGGCTCACTGCGAGTGAGCCTCGCAATAATGTCGAGGGCGCCCTCGGCGAGCAGCTTCTTCAGCCGGGCCTTCTCCTACGGCCCGCCGCCTTCGCCGCCTTCGCCGCCGGCACCGCCGCCGCCTTCGCAATCCATGACCCACTCGTCGCAGTCAGGACGCTCGCCTGCGGCCCGGTTCGGGAAGCACTCGTCACTGAACGAGTTGCCTGGAACCGAATGGTAGTAGACGAGCTCGCCGGTCGATTCCTCCCAGTAGTAGCTCCAGGCGTCGCCCACGTCGCCGACAGCTCGGCGCTGGACGAAGCCGCACCCCCGGTAGATCGTGACGACCGGGAGGCGCGACGCGTCGCACTCGAGGTCTTCGGGCATCGAGCAGTCGACGTCGTCGCAGAAGTCCTCGATCGACTTCGAGCAGGTGCCGCATTCGCCCTCGCTCGGTTCGAACTCGCCTCCGAACTGTCCGCAGTCGCCTCCTCCCTGGCCGCCGGTAGCAGGACTCCCGCCGCTCCCGCCGCCGCCCGAGGCGCTGCCGCCGGTCGCCGCCGGCGAGCCGCCCGAGCCATCTTCGGCCGGCGGTGTTTGATTGCAGCCGACGAACAGACAGAGCTGCGCGGCCGCTATGACAGCAATGCCCTGGATCCCCCTAGAAAATGTCCGCATGCCGTCCCTCTAAGCACGAAGCATGCCCGCCGCCCGAGCCCCCTCCCGAATCATCGCCGGTCGGGCCACCTCCCGAGGGACTGCCGTCGCTCGGCGATGAGCCTCCGCTGGCATCCTCGCCCTCTGCGACCTCATTGCACGCGGCAGTTGCGCCAAAACTGTGCCGCGAGCAGGATCGCGACGCCCGTTTTGCCCGTGGTACGGAGCATGATGCAGCGAGGCTACGCACGAAGCGTGCCCCTGCTGCTTCCTCAGTCCGTCTGCAGGGCCTGCCCGACGATCTCCTGGGCTTCCTTCTGAATGCGCGCGAGGTGCTCGGGGCCGCGGAACGACTCGGTGTACACCTTGTACACGTCCTCCGTGCCGCTGGGGCGCGCGGCGAACCAGCCGTTTTCAGTGACGACTTTCAGGCCGCCCAAGCTGTCGCCGTTGCCGGGAGCTGCGGTCAGCTTGGCCACGATGGTCTCGCCGGCGAGCTCCGTTGCGGCCACCTGGCTGGGGCTCAGCTTCTTCAGCCGTGCTTTCTCCGCACTGGAGGCCGGCGCATCGATGCGCTCGTAGACGGGGCTGCCGTACCGCGTCTCCAGCTCTTGATAGTAGCGGCCAGGATCTTTGCCCGTCTTGGCCGTGATTTCGGCTGCCAGTAGGTCGAGGATGATGCCGTCCTTGTCGGTGGTCCACGCTCTCCCGTTCATGCGGAGGAACGAAGCGCCGGCGCTCTCTTCGCCGCCGAAGCCGAGACTGCTGTCGAGCAAGCCGTCCACGAAGTACTTGAAGCCTACGGGTACTTCGTAGAGCCTGCGGCCGAGGCCTCCGGCCACTCGATCGATCATGCTGCTCGATACAGCCGTCTTGCCGATGGCCGCTTGGCCCCAGCCTGGCCGGTGAGTGAACAGGTAGTCGATGGCCACTGCCAGGTAGTGGTTGGGATTTATCAAGCCCACGCTGGGCGTGACGATGCCATGTCGGTCGTAGTCGGTGTCGTTGCCGAACGCGATGTCGAACCGATCCTTGAGAGCAATGAGCCCAGCCATTGCGTCCTTCGACGAGCAGTCCATGCGGATCTTGCCGTCCCGATCGACGTGCATGAAGGCGAAGGTCGGGTCGACCTGGGGATTGACGACTTCGATGTTGAGCCCGTAGCGCTCCACGATCGGTGCCCAGAAATGCACGCCGGCGCCGCCCATGGGATCGGCGCCCAGCCGCAGGCCGGCTGCGCGGATGGCGGCGATGTCGACGACCTCGGCCAGCTCCGAGACGTACGGCGTGACGTAGTCGAACCGCTCCGTCGTCGGGGCGCGGAGCGCGCGCTCGTATGGCATGCGCTTCACTTCGTGGAGGCCGGAGCGCAAGAGCTCGTTGGCGCGCGCCTGAATGGGGCCGGTGAGCTCGGGGCCGGCGGGGCCCGCGCTGGGAGGGTTGTACTTGAACCCGCCGTCGCGCGGTGGGTTGTGGCTGGGTGTGATGACGATGCCGTCGGCCAAGCCCGTGGTGCGTCCATGGTTGAAGCCGAGGATGGCATGAGACAAGACGGGGGTGGGCGTGTAGCCATCGTCATGCGCGATGCGGGTTGGAACGCCGTTGGCTGCCAGAACCTCGAGTGCGCTGCAGAAGGCGGGCTCGCTGAGCGCGTGCGTGTCTTTGCCCAGGTACACCGGCCCTGAGATGCCGTGCTGAGCGCGGTGCTCACAGATGGCCTGCGTGGTGCACAGGATGTGGTCCTGGTTGAACTTTCCGTCGAGGGAACTGCCGCGATGACCCGAGGTGCCGAACGCGACCAGTTGCTCGGGATCGTCGAGGTTGGGGCTGAGCTCGTAGTAGGCGGCCACGAGCCGTGGGATGTTCTCGAGCAGAGTTCGCGGCGCCTTCTGACCAGCCAGGGGACTTCGAGCCATGGCGCCGAGGTAGCCGGCTACTCGTGCAGGATCAACACGGTTGCTGGCCCGTCGCGTGGGACGTGTTTGACGGCGTGCCAGCCGTCGGGAGCTTGGGGCTCCGTGAAGTCGAAGAGCCACCTGCCGTCGGGCGGTGAAACGTTGACGCAACCGGCGCTCTTCAAGTCGCCCCATTCCTCGTGCCAATAGGCGCTGTGGATGGCGTGGGGGCCGCTGAAATTCTGGGTCCAGGGCACGTCGCCATGCACGATGGGTGTGGTCGACGATTCCATCGTCGCCGTGCGGAACTTGCCCGTGATGAAGAAGCGCCCCGTGGGCGTGCTGGCAGTCGACACGGGGTCGCGCCCTGCCACCGGTGTGCCGCCCCGCCCGGCCGAGATCAACGTGACGTAGACCGGCCTCACTCCTTCGAATGCGACGAGCCAGCCGCCGAGGATGCTGCCCTCGATCCAGGTGGCGCGTCCGTCGGGCGCGCTATCGCCGAAAGGCGGTCGGGCGCTCGGCTCGGGCACGACCGCATCTGCTTTGCGTAGCCAGTCGTCGCTTCCGCGCACGCGGTAGTAGAGATCTTCGTTCACCGCGCGCGCTGGCTCCTCGAGCTCGAGCGCCGTGAGTCGGGCGACGGGTGCCCCTGCTCGTGGCGCTCCGCTTGGGTCGAAGCGATAGAGGTGAGCTCCGCTTTCCTGCACGAAGCCGATCGGGAGGCGGCGTCCCTCTCGCAACTCGACTCCAGCGAACTGGCTCGGGGCCACCGGTTCGACCTGATCCCTCCGCACGAAGCTGAAATCGGGCATCAAAAGGTACGTGTGCTCGCCCAACGGGAGTTCACGGACGTAGGCAAGAGCCGAGCGTGCGACGATCTTGGTTCGTCCTTCGTAGAGGCCAGGGGGCAGGTCGGGCACGCCGAGCGCCGTGAGTGAGAACGGAAGCCGTGCGGCCGCATCGTGCGCACCGGGCGCGCCGGGCACGAGCTCGGGCGGCAGGCGATAGCGAGTGACGTCGCGCGACACGACTGCGTAGCGGTGCGGCCAGGACGAATCCGTGCGGGGACTGTCGGGAAAAAGACGGACGAGCGCAGCGTGCGCAGGGTTCAAGGTCGCGCGTCGATCGTCGACGCACACCCAACCGCGTGGCTCGACGGGGACCCACACGTTGGCGCAACCCGCGCCGGGCACACGCTCGGGCCCGCGTACTGCGACCGAGCCGCCGAGCCAGAGACTGCCGATCCACTGTACGCCGCTCTCGGGGGCACTGCGGATCCACACATTGCGGGTGAGTCCGTACACGCGCGGCCTGTCCGTGGGCAGGATGCGTGCGGCGGGACCGGGAGCATCCGGCGACGGCGGGTCGCTCTTGGGTTCTTCGGGCGTCGCGGCCTCCACGGAGGCGCGGTTCGCTTCCTTGGGCTCTGCCCGAGCGTGAATCGGACGCTTCGGTTCGTCGCAGCCGCTCAGGACAAGGGCTCCGAGGAGGAGCGCGGGGCGACACCAAGCTCGCACGCCGGGAAGGTCTAGCAGCTCGCACCGAGCGGTCACTAGCCACTCGGTTTGGCCGGTGTTTTCCAGCTAACTCGCGTCAACCCCCAGCGCGACCCGTCCCACGAGCGGCGGCGACGTCGAGATTCCGGGGAGGATTTTCTCCCCCCGATTCGAAAACCTTCCGTCTGCGTCGCTCTTGCCGCAGACCGCGAGCGCGCTCGTTCGAACGCGGCGAATTCTTCCAGGTTCGCCGCCACGCAGTCCCAAAGAACTCACGACTTTTCCTGGCGAGCTCCGCGCGCGAAAGCTAAGGTCGTCCTGCACATGAACTCGTCGCGTTCCTTTCGCATTCGCTCGTTGTCTCTCGTTGGTCTCGTCGCTCTCGTCGGCATGACCATCACCGGCTGCGAGGGGGCGTCCGGCGACGGGTCGGGTGGAGCGTCGGGAACGGGCGGCAGCTCGTCCGGGGGTAATGCCAGCGGCGGCGCTGCCACGGGCGGGAGTGCCAGCGGCGGCTCCGGCAGTGGCTCCGGCGGGGCTCAGAGCGGCGGCTCCGGTAATGGTTCGGGCGGCTTGGCTCAGAGCGGCGGGGCCGCCAACGGTTCGGGCGGGGCGAGCGGCGGCAGCTCGGGGGGCGGCAGCGCTGCGGGCGGGCAAGGCTCCGGTGGGGACGGCAGCGGGGGAATGAGTGGGTTGCCGCCGTCACCCAGCGCAGGTTGCTCGTCGCCGAACGCGAACCCGTCCATTGCCAACTCGCTCGTGGGCACGCCCGATGGCTACGACGGCTCCACGCCGGTGCCGGTGATCTTCGCCTTCCATGCGGCGGGCAACCAGAATAACCAACTCCAGGGCATCTATCAGAACACCGTCGTTGGCGAGAACTACCTCATGATCTACCTGGCTGCGACGAACAGCAGCGGGTGGACGTTGCAGAACGACCAAGGTCGCTTCGACACGGCGTTCGATGAGGTGATGAACGAGGCGTGCGTCGACGAGAATCGGGTCTTCGCCACGGGTCATAGCTCCGGGGCGCAGTTCATCGTGCAGCTTCTTTGTGACGGAGAGACGCGCTTCGATGGCGTCGCTCCGGTGGCCTCGTCGGTGTACTGCCAGAATTGGGAGGTCGTGCCCGCCTTGGTCATCCACGGTGTCGCGGACACGGAGCGTCAGGCCTACGGCCTCAACGATGGCAATGGCGAGAAGGACCTGCAGCCCTACCTGAGCAGCAACGGCTGCGGTGACGTGAGTACGCCTTCGGACATCGACACGGGAACGACTTGTTCGGGCTCGATCGACCCGGGCTGCGTCGAGTTCGATGGTTGCGATGTGCGCACCACCTGGTGCAATCACAACGACCCGCAGTACCTGCAGAACGGGAATCCGACCAATCACGGCGTTCCCTGCTTCGCGCCTGCTGCCTTGCACGACTTCTTCAGCGCGCTTTGAACCGCTCTTCGCCGACGAGAAGCACGCAGCAGGGTGGCTCGAGCGCACCCTGCTAGGCCGCCGGGGCCAGACGCCGATCCAGCTCCACCAAAAGGTCCTTGCGCAAGCCATCGCCGGCTACCATGTGTCGGCGTAGCTCCTCGAGCTCTGGCCACGGCACGGTCAGAGAGCGGGCGGAAAACGCACGATCGAGTAGTCGGCGTTCTCGTCGCGTCAGTCGCCCGTCGATGATGGCCGCTGCGGCGAGCGCACGGAGCGCTGCGACTGCTTGCTCCGCCCCCGCCGTCGTGAGCGCCTGCAGAAAGCGACCCTCGTTGCCGAGCTCCGGCGGGAGTGGCCGATTGCCCAGAAACAGCCGGCCCAGGTGATCGGTATTGGGGTGCACACTCTGGGCTTTGACGATGACGCAGGCGACGGCTTCGAGCTCGAGATCTTGCGCCTGGGAGTGTGCTCCGGTCCAGCGCTGGAGCTCGGCGGCAGCGCTCGGGCCGATGATGCGCAAGCGCGCCTCTTCGAGAACCCAGTGCGCGACGACGGCATTCCAGATTGCGGTGACGGGGATGGCAATCAGCTCCAGTGCGGAGCGCGCCACCGCCCGTCCAAGCGCACGCCTCAAGAGTGCTTTGAGCAGGAAGGAAGTGAGGGCAATTTTTGCCTTGTAGAGTAGGCCGGCCAAAGCCAGCGTGAGGCGGCTCGCCTCGCGATGGGGATCGACCTCGAGCACGTTGTGAGGAGGTGAGGGGAGCTCGAGCGCAGCGCGCGCCAAGACCACCGCCAGCTCCGCGTGCTCGGTCTCCGGATCGAGCGCCAGTCCAGCGGCGGCTGCCATGTCGCGCACGGCGCGCAGGGCATCGAGGTACAGGTACCCGATCTCGAACACCGAAGCGATGACGGTGACACTGCCCACGAGCACCCAATACTGGAGGGGTGCCCGCTCAGGGTCGCCTAGAGCGATGGCGGCGGAGGCAGACATCAGTGCAGAGACTGCGCCAGCCAGCGCCGCGCGCCCGACCGCAGCACGTTGAATGCGGCGCAGAGCGCGTTGTTCGTTTGGGGTGAGGACCTCGATTGCGTCGTCGTCGCTGACAGACTCCGTGCGTAGTCTGCTCATGCCCCAGCGCTCGAGCAGTGAACGCTGACGTTCGACGTCGCTCGAGACAGATGAAGCCATCGTCACCCTTCCGAGAAACGTCTCAAGCGAAGTAGCCGTTGTCGGCGGCCAGTGGTTTTGGCACGTCGGCCTCGCCCAGCATCTGCCGGAGATTGATCTCGACGGTGCGCGAGATGGTCGCGAGAGGCAGGTCGTTCAGATCTTCACCGAATGGGTCCTCGAGTTCGTCGCCGACCGCGTCGAGTCCCAGAAACGTGTAGGCCACCATCAGCACGACCACCGGTGTGAAATAGTGCAGAGACACCACGAGCCCGAACGGCAATGCAAACACGTAGAGTGCGACGATGCTGTGGATCAGAATGCTGTAAGAGTGGGGAATCGGCGTATTGCGGATGCGCTCACACCCACCCTGCACATCCGAGAGCGCGCTCAGCCGTTCTGCCAAGAGGACGGACCAGTATTCGCTCAGCTGGCCGCTTGCCGCGAGTCTTTGGTGTTCACGCGCCAAGAGCTGGAGGATGCCGTTCGGCACGTTGGTGTGGCTCCGCAGCTGCTCCAGATCGGTGTCGGCGAGCAAAGGTCGCAGCGTCTCCAGGTTCATCTGATCGCGGAGCGACATGCGGAGCGCATGAACGAAGCCGAGCACGCGGTAGATCTGTCGCCGCTGATCGGCGGAAGGGGTGCCCTCCGGTGTGGGGGGCAGAACCGTCAGGAGGTCCCGCGTCAGCGTGCGAGACACGTTGACCAGCGCTCCCCACAGGCGGCGGCCTTCCCAGAAGCGGTCGTAGCTGGTGTTGTTCCTGAAGCCCAAGAAGATGCCGAGCGCCAGACCCATGAGCGACAGCGCTTGCAAGGTCAGGGGTGTGTGGATGTGGCCGATCTCGTGCAAAAAGGTCAGGATGAGCGAAATCATCCCGACGGCAATCAGGCGATAGCGGATGCGCACGAGCGCGCTGCCCCGCACGGTGAAGACCAGCCTCAGCCACGATTTCGGACGCCCGTAGTCCAGCATGTCTGCTTCTCTAGCAGGGCGCGGGAAAAAGCACCCTGCCCGCGCGGGGAACCGCGGGGGCTGCTCAGTCCTTGGACGCGCCGCGCACGCGACTCCCGGCCTCGCGCGGAGCGGGCTGCCGGGAGGGGATGGGGCTGGCGTTGATTTGAGCTAAAGTAGAAGAGTGGCGAGATCTTCTGCGGGTGACCTCCGGACGGTGACCGGGCTCGGCCCGGCTGACCTCGGCCGAGCTGATCTCGGCCAGGCTGATCTCGGGCGGACTGACCTCGGGAGTGGTGTGAATCATGCGCTGACCGCTCCGAGTGGCGCTCCCGCTGGCCCGGCATGCGAGCCGCAGTGGGGCCCGCTTTCCGCGGCGGCTCGCGCACGTCTCGACCGTCTGATGGAGCGTATCGAGGGCGCCAGCCGCACGCAGCTGGGTTACCCTTGCAACCAAGCCTTCGACTATCGCGAGCTCTGGCCGCTTCTCGCCTACTCACTCAACAATGTGGGCGATCCGTTTGCGACTTCCAACTACCGCATGAGCACCCACGAAGTGGAGCGCGACGTCGTCCACTCGTTCGCGGAGCTCACCGGGGCCGAGTCACGCGACGTATGGGGCTACGTCACGAATGGCGGCACGGAGGGCAATATGTATGGCCTCTACTTGGCCCGCGAGCTCTACCCGTCTGGCCTCGTCTACTACTCCGAGGATACCCACTACTCGGTGCAAAAGAGCCTGCGTGTGCTCGGCATGCGCAGCATCATGATCCGCAGCCACGAAAGCGGCGCCATCGACGAGCATGATCTCTACGAGACGCTGCGCATTCATCGCGACGTGCCGCCCATTCTCTTCTTGAACGTCGGGACCACGATGAAGGGAGCGATCGACGACATCGCTGCCGTGCGGAGCATGCTCGCCGATTTGCGACTCAACGATCACTACTTGCACGCCGATGCTGCCTTGAGCGGCATGATCTTGCCCTTCGTGGCAGACGCGCCTCAGTGGAATTTCTCTGCTGGGGTCGACAGCTTGTCGATCAGCGGCCACAAGTTCATCGGCTCACCCATTCCTTGCGGTGTCGTGCTGGCCAGGCGCCAGCACGTCGAGCGCATCGCTCGCAGCATCGAGTACGTGGGTGTTCTGGATACGACCCTCACCGGCTCGAGGAACGCGCTGTCTCCGGTATTTCTTTGGTACGCCCTCGAACGATTCGGCCGGCGTCGGCTCGCGCAGCTGGTCGAGCGCTGTCTCGACCTGGCGGCCTATGCAGCCGAGCGGCTGCGGGCGGCTGGCGTGCCGGCGGAATGTGGGCGCCACTCGGTGACGGTCGTTTTCCCGCGACCTGCGGACGAGGTCGTGGCGCGCTGGCAGATTGCACCGCTGCAGGGCATCGGGCACATCGTGGTCACGCCGCACGTCACGCGCGGGATGATCGACGCATTCGTCGACGACTACGTCCAGCACCCCCCTAGCGGCGGGCGGGCGAGTCATCGCGGCGCGCGCTCCATCGTTCCACCGCCATCGGGCGCGGGCCTGTGGTCGCAGGCCGACGACGCTGCCTCCAGCAATGCTTCAGCCCCGGCTCTCTCTCCCAGCGGTGATTTCTCCAACAAAGTGAGCGAGCGATGAGGCAAATCGTCGTACTCACCGAGAACCACCCCGGCATCCTGGCCGACCTGAGCGCCTGCCTGGCGGAGCGCGAGATCAACATCGAAGAGCTGTCTGGGGATGGATCAGGTGCGGGAGGAGTCGTTCGTCTGACCGTCGATCGCTACGATGCGGCGCTCGTGGCACTCCGTGATGCTGGATTCCAGGCCGTGAGTGAAGACGCGCTGGTCTTGAGGCTCGCGGACGAACCGGGCGCCTTGGCTCGCGTCGCGGCGCGCTTCAAGCAGGAAGATCTCAACGTCCGGAGCATGCGCATCTTGCGACGCGACGCGGGCTTCACCCTGGTGGCGCTCGTCACCGACGATGCGGAGCGGGCGGCTCGCATTGCCGGAGCGGACGTCGTGCTTTCGCTCGGCGACTGAGGTTTGCTCGTGCGGGGGGCCCGCGCGCTCGGGCTCGGTGCCCTCAAGCGCGGGCAGCTGGTCGGGCGCTCGGGCGCCGGGGCGTGCGGAGCTCGCGGCTCGGCGGGCCCTTCCGGGCCGCGCGTGACTTGCTGTCTTTCGCCTCGACCCGTCCGGTCCCCCGCTGGGCTTTGGGGCGAGCCTGGGCTTTGGATTGGGCAGAAGTCGTGCTCGAGGCCGAGGCTCTCGGCATGCCGAGCAAGCGAGCGAGGTATTTGCCCGTCACCGACTGGGGATTTCGAGCGATCTCCTCCGGCGTGCCCTGCGCCACGAGCTCGCCGCCACCGGGACCGCCGTCGGGCCCCAGGTCGAGCACGAAATCGGCCGTCTTGATGACATCAAGGTTGTGCTCGATGACCACGACCGTATTTCCAGCCGTCACCAGGCGCTGGAGGACCTCGAGTAGCTTCTTCACGTCGGCGAAATGCAGGCCGGTCGTAGGCTCGTCGAGAATGTAGAGCGTGTCGCCAGTGGCTCGTTTGGATAGCTCGCGTGCCAGCTTGATGCGCTGTGCCTCGCCACCCGACAGCGTGGGAGATGGCTGGCCAACCTGCAAGTAGCCCACACCGACCTCCTCCAAGAGCAAAAGTGCAGCGTGAATATCACTGTGCGCTGCGAACAGCTCGCGCGCCTCGGTCACGGTGAGCTCGAGGATGTCCGCGATGTTCTTGCCCCGGTAGCGCACCTCCAGCGTCGCTTGGTTGAAGCGCTTTCCCTGGCACTCCTCGCAGGTGACGAACACATCCGCCAAAAAGTGCATCTCGACCTTGCGTACGCCGTCGCCTTCGCACGCTTCGCATCGCCCACCTTTGGTATTGAACGAGAATCGCCCCGGAGAATAACCACGGGCGCGCGACTCGGGGAGTTCGGCCATGAGCTGCCGAATCGAGTCGAAGACCTTGATGTACGTGGCCGGATTGCTGCGCGGTGTGCGTCCAATCGGCTTCTGATCGATGTCGATGACCTTGTTGATGGCCCCCAGACCCTCGATGCTCGTATGGCGACCGACGCGCTCGGTCGAGCCGTGCAGGTGCTTGGCTAAGGCCGGGAACAGGATGTCGTTGATGAGCGTACTCTTGCCGGCGCCGGATACGCCGGTGACGGCCGTCATGACACCGAGCGGAATGTCCACGCTGAGATCCTTCAGGTTGTTCTCGCGCGCGCCAACGATCCGGAGCTCCCCACTCGGCGTGCGACGCTCGGACGGCACGTCGATCGTCTCGCGTCCGCTCAGAAAGGCGCCCGTGCGGCTGTCCTGGCAGGCCAAAAGGGCAGTCGGCGTACCCGAAAACACGACGCTGCCCCCGTTGGATCCCGCCCCTGGACCAAAATCGATCACGTGATCGGCAGCACGAATCGTGTCCTCGTCGTGCTCGACGACGACCACGGTATTTCCGATGTCGCGCATGCGGAGCAGCGTGCCGATCAAAAGGTCGTTGTCCCGTTGGTGCAGGCCGATGCTCGGCTCGTCGAGTACGTAAATCACTCCCGTCAGCTCCGAACCAACCTGGCTCGCCAGGCGAATGCGCTGAGACTCACCCCCGGACAGGCTAGGCCCTGGTCGATCGAGCGAGAGGTAGCGGAGACCCACTCGACTCAAGAACCCGAGGCGATTCTGCACCTCCTTCAGGACTTCGCTGGCGATGGCGGCACTCGCGCGGTCGAGCTTCAAGCCTTCGAAGAAGGCGTGCGCCTCGTCGACCGTCATGCTCCCTACATCGGCAATGCTCTTGTCCGCGAGCCAGACCAACATGCTCTCGGGTCGCAGCCTGCTGCCGCCGCATGTCCCGCACTCGGCCGTCCCGAGATACTGGCCGTACTCCTTCTGGGCGCGCTCGGATTTGCTCTCGCCAAGTCGCCGCATCACCCGGGGGACGAGGCCCTCCCAGCGCACCTGGAACGTTCCTCCACCGGTCTTCGCCTTCCAGGTCACCTTGTAGCGACGCTCACCCGTGCCAAATAGGAGCGCGTCTTTCTGTGCCTTGGTGAGCTTCTTGAACGGGCGGTCCAAGGGGATCCCCATCTGCTTCAGGAGCTGGAGTCGGGTGCCGTTGCCCCAGCCGGTGTCCTTTTTCGATACGTCCGGACCCCAGAGCAAAATCGCGCCCTCGTCGATGCTCAGTCCCGGATCCGGGACGAGTCGGTCCGGATCGATCCCGACCTGAGTACCTAGCCCCGAGCAGGTGGGGCACATGCCCTGCGGATTGTTGAACGAAAAACTCTGAGGGCTGAGCTCAGGATACGAGACGCCGCAGCAGGCGGAGCGCTCCGAGTAGATGCGGTCCTCACCGTCCACCTCGGCGACGAGCTCGCCCTGGCCCTCACGCAGCGCCTTCTCCACTGACTCGGTGACGCGCGCCTGGCTGACCTTGCCGAGGACCAAGCGATCGATGACCGCCAGAACGTCGTGCTTCTTGCGCTTGTCGAGCGCCTCGAGGCCCTCCGTTTCCACGATCTGTCCGTCGACTCTCAGGCGCACGACGCCTCGTCGGCGAGCGTCTTCGAGCAGCTCGCGGTGCTCTCCTTTTCGATTCTTCAGCAGGGACACCAAGAGCAGGAGTCGCTTGCCGTCGCCCAAACTGGCCAAGTCGGTCGCAATCTTTTGCGGGCTCTGGCGACTGACGGGCTTCTTGCAAACCTGGCAATGCTGCACGCCCACTCGCGCATAGAGCACGCGCAAGTAGTCGGAAATCTCCGTGATGGTGCCCACGGTCGAGCGAGGGTTGGAACCCGCAGTCTTCTGCTCGATGGAGATCGTAGGGGCCAGTCCGCGCATCGCGTCGTAGCGTGGCTTGTCGAGGCGTCCCAAAAACTGCCGGGCGTATGCCGAAAGGGACTCGACGTAGCGGCGCTGACCTTCGGCATAGAGTGTGTCGAACGCGAGAGAAGACTTGCCCGAGCCCGAAACGCCCGACAGGACGACGAGCTTTTTCTTCGGGATGGCAACGTCCACCTCTTTCAGGTTGTGCTCACGCGCGCCGGTGATCAGGATGTGATCGAGTTCCATGGCAGGCTCGGCTCTTGCACACGAACTCCGGGACGTCGAGAGCTGGCTCTCGACGGGCGCTCCGACGGCGCTTCTCACCCTGGAGAGCCCTGGGAAAGAGCCTGCTTGCGTGGTCGACGACGCCGCCGGTATTCAAGTGCCGTGCAAAGCCCAGAACCTCTCGGGCCACCCTCGTCCCAGGCCGAGCTCCTGGCTCGAGCCGAGCGCATTGCGGGCTTGCGCTTGGGAGATTTGGCCGCAGCCCACGGCATGGTCGCTCCTCCGGACCTGCGGCGCGCCAAGGGATTCGTCGGCGGCCTCATCGAGCGCGCGCTCGGGGCCACGGCTGGGTCCCGCGCAGAGCCGGACTTCCCGCACCTCGGCGTCGAGCTGAAGACGTTGCCGGTCGATGGCACGGGCCATTGCCTCGAGTCGACCTTCGTGTGCAGCGCAGAAGTCGGCGACTTCTCGCAAGTCGAGTGGGAAGAGAGCCGGCTTTGGGCCAAGCTCCGCCAAGTACTGTGGGTGCCGGTGGAGGCCACGCGCGTGCTGGCGGTGGCGGAGCGTCGCATCGGGGCGCCGTTCTTGTGGCAGCCCGACGCCGGGGAGGAGTCGGCACTGCGGGCGGACTGGGAGCAGCTGGTGTCGCTCATGGCCCGTGGGCAATTCGACAGTCTCAGCGGACATTTGGGGCTACACTTGCAGCTGCGCCCCAAGGCGGCCAACGGCAGTCAGCGCCGGCGCGCGTTCGACGAGGACGGGGCCCGGTCGCTCGAGCAGCCGAAGGGCTTCTACCTACGCGCGCGCTTCACCGAGGGCCTACTTCGTCGGCATTTGCTCGGAACCTGAGGGCCTGGGCTTGCTCGTTCGGCGTCGCATCTGCCAAAACCCGCGGGCCATGAAGCAGAGTGCGGTCTGTCTCGTCTTGGGATTCGTGTGTTTCGCTTGCAATCAAGAGGCTGGTCCAGAGCCGCGGACGGCTCCAGCGGCCGACCACGCGGCCTACGCCAGCGAGTACCCAACGCGGCTCGGTACTGCGACGGCGCGCCACGAGTTCGAGGCCAAGGGCGGTGCCACTTTGACCGAGCAGATCCCGAAGTATCCCGGCGAGCTCGGCGACCCGGATTGGAACGTGGTCCTCACCGTGTACGAGAAGGCCGACCAAGACGGCAAGAGCGGTCATTATGCCGAGGTCCAGCGCGAGAGTGCTCTGGTCGCCAAGTTCTTCGTCGATGAAAAGCAGCAGCTCGTGCGTCAAGTCGGCGGTTCCGTCGATCACGAGGCGAAGCAGAATGCTTGCAAAGGTGAGTACTACGGCGCGGTGAGCTGGGGGCTCGAAAAGGCCGTACAAGACCGGCTGAAGGAGCGAGCGGACGGCGCCTCCTCGGCGATCAAATACATCGAGCAGAATGCCGAGTCGTTCAAGAAGAACGACAAGCAGGTGATCGAGAAGCAAGCGCGTGACTTGGCGCTGGCCGCGTACCTTGCGTATGTGGCCATGCCAGAGCGCCACGCGGATCTAGAAGCGCTGGTGGCCGAGCACGACGGGGTCAAGAAGACGCTCGCGCGTCGACGTGAAGAGTTGGAGGCCGTCCCGCCGGATAGCGGGGACGCTGCCGCGAAGAAGTCGCGCAAGGACGAGCTCGACGAGATCAAGGCTGCGGAAGCTGCGCTCGGCGGTGCGCACGAAGCGGCGCAGAAGCGCTTGAGCGAAAGCGAGCAGCAGGTGGAAAAGGCTCAGAAGGCCTACGACGATGCGTACGAGGCGCTCGACTTCGACGTGCGCATCAAGGCCAAAGGCCAGGCTCGCGAGGAAAAAGCAGAGCAGAAGAGCTAGTCAGGGTCGCGGTACGGACACATGCAGATGGTCTCGATGCGCGGCATTGAAATCGGGCGTCAGGAACTCGTCGAAGTACCGCGTGCTCCGCAGGTCGCAGGCCAAGCGGTTGAGCGGTGGGACAGCGCCGCTACAGCCGACGTTGCGTGAGAACGCCCGTTCCACCGATAGGCTGGCTCCCCGCACCGAGAACTCGTGCAGATCGATGGCAAGGCCGTACGCGTGGTGGCTGAGGCGCCCGCTGGGTGCGGTCTTGTATACGTATGCGCCCGAGAAGCGGACGCGTGTGACCCCGTGGCGAGTCAAAATGGGGCCGACGCGAGAAAGCGTGAGTGCGAGGCGGCAGTCCATCTCGAGGGGGGTGCTCCCCGCCACCCAGTAGTCGACGCCCCCGAGCGGACCGCGGACCCGGATCGGCGTTTCGACGCCCCGCATCTCGTCGAGCTCCTCGAAGCGCACGCGCGCCCGTCGCAAGGCTCGCAGGCACGAGCCGCCGCTCTCCGCCACGCGGACGGCCGGCGCGGGCTTGCCGGGAGCCAAGTAGGGGAGCGGCGCCGTGTACGGGGTCTCCGGCTCGTGGATGGTGCGCCGGCTCACTCCGAAGCTCGAGCTGGCCTGGGCGGAGGGGGATGGGCTTGCTGCAGCTTCTTCGGGCCAAAGATACCCGGGCCCATCCCCGCGGGGTGGACCGCTGATGGCCGCCGGGTGCCTGGTGCAGCCGAGGGCGAGCAGGATACCGAATGCGGCGGCCGTGGCCTGGTGCAGGCGGAAGGTCGGAGTCACGAGCTTCCGCCATTTTGCCGTGACCTCGGCAGGTGGGAAAAAAACCGGTGGACGGACGGGGCGACGTCAGCCGTCGCCGGGGCTCCGCGGCGAATCCCAGGGGCTGCGAGAGAGCTCCCGAGCGACCTGGGTAGCGTAAGCGCCCGCGGGCAGACGAAACGAGAACAGCAGGTGTCCAGGCGCGGGCTCGGCCAGCGTCACTTCCGTCGGCTGCAGCAAGAGGTCGCGGCGGGTGCCCGGCGCGTGGTGGCCGAGCTGCTCCAAGAGCTCCGGTGACAAGCCAAGCTCCGCCGCGAGCTCGAGCTCGAGCTCGCGCGCTGCTCCGCGGGCCTGCAGACCGCGGGGCCCGAGCATCGGCCCAGTGAGGACGATGTCGGCCGCATCGAGCCGCGGCTGCTCGATCGTCGTGTCTTCGACCACGAAGTGCGCGCCGCTGCCCGCCAGGCGGACGATGTCGCCGTCGCGCAGCCGATCGCGGGCCAAGAGTCGCCGGGCTGCGTAGCGGTTGAAATGCTCCGATTGCAGCACCGACGAAAGGAGCTTCGGGTCCGTCCCGCGCGGTGGACGCGCCCCATCACGCAGCCAGGCGAAGGCTGCGGTCAAATTCTGCCCCCCGCGTCCGAAGCGCTGTGGACCGAAATAGTTGCCGACCCCGCCGCGCACGATGCGCTCGACGATGCGCTCGGCCCGCTCTCGCCCGCCCGCCGGTACATCGACGAAGACCAGGGAAAAGCGATTGCCGATGAGATGCCCCGTTCGCAGCTTGTTTTTGTGCCGACTCACGCCGAGCACCGTGACGCCTTCGGGCAGGGACCACTCGTCGGGCGCTCGACTGCGCGCTGGCAGAGAGAACCACTGCCGCGTGACGGCGCGCCGGTCTTTCAACCCCGCGTAGCCCACCTCACGGATGGGCACGCCCGCAGCGCGGGCCAAAATGCTGGCGACGTCGCGTGTGTTCTGGAGGCGCTTCTCGACCCAGACGTACGTGTGTTCGCCTTCGCCGCTCGGCTCGTACGCGGGAATTTCTTCGACGCTGAAGTGCTCGGGTTGCTCACCGATGCGGCCGCCGACGGCGGGAAGGTCTTCGGTTTCGATGGGAGGGATGAATGGGGTCATCATGATTCTGACGTACCGTCGGGGCCGTGCGCGGGCGGCACGCTCGAGATCTCCACTGCTTCGAGCTCGAGCTGCTCGCGGCTGACCGCCACTCCTTCTTGCTCGCCCTGGGCAAGCGCGAGGACGAAGGCGCTGCCCACGACTTCGGGCCAGGGGCGTGACTCGGCCTCTGCCTCGAGAGCCACCGGTGGTGGCAGTTCTACCGAGGGAGGGTCGGGGATGTCATTGTAGCGCCGTGTCGAGAAGTCCTCGTGCAAGTCCACTTCCATGACGTCCGCCACGACGACCGACACATTGTCCGACGCGCCGTATGCCAGCGCTTGCGCCAAGAGATCGCTGGCCAAATCCTGATGAGCGCCGGGCGCTCGCATGGTGCGCCACAAAACTTCGAAGGCGAGCGTCGAGGACAGACCGTCCGTGCACAGGAGGAATCGGTCGCCGGCCATCACCGAGACGCTGCGCATGCTGACGCGAAAGTCCGCTTCGAGACCGAGTGCGCGCACGACCGAGTTCCGCGGGATCGTCGCCAGCACGTCGTCCCCGAGGTCGGGCTGTCGTTCCAGTACGTCGGTGGCGACGGTATGGTCTACGGTCAAGAGCTCGAGTCTGCCGTGGCGCAGGCGGTAGATGCGGCTGTCTCCGGCGGACGCCAGATGCGCGTCCTCCGTGCGCGGCGAGAAAAGCAGGGCGGCCAAGGTCGTCGCCATGCCCTGACGTGCGGGTTCGGCTTGCTTGAGCTCGAGCAAGCTGCGGTGCGCGTAGTGGACGGCACTCGAGAGCCGCTTGGCTTGCTCCGCGATGCCGAGTGCATCGTAATCTGGTCGCTCGAGCGCAGGACGCGCCGATTGTCCCAGGTGGTTCTCGAGTGCGCGCAGCACGACGGCGCTGGCCACGTCTCCGAGGCCGACGCCACCCGCACCGTCGGCGACTGCGAAGAGACCGAGGTCCTCGCGTACGAGGGTCGCGTCCTCGTTGACGCTGCGAGCTGGGCCCGCTGCGGTGACCTGGTACCCGGTGGTGCGGAGACTCGTCCTCATGCCGCGCGTTCCGTCAGCATACGCCGAAACTTGCGGAGAGCGCGGGACGCGCGCCGAGGGTAGGTCTCACAGCGCTGAAAGCAGGGCTTTTTCCACGTCTGCGGTGCTGGCCTGACCGCCCAGGTCGCGGGTGCGCACCTTCTGGCCGAGCACCCGGGAGACCGCGGCCTCGATAGCGAGCGCGGGCTCCTCCAAAGACAGGCTGTGACGCAGCAAGAGCGCGGCGCTCAGCACGGTGCCGAGTGGATTGGCGATGCCCTGGCCAGCGATGTCCGGCGCCGAACCATGGATCGGCTCGTAGAGGCCCATCGTGCCCTCGCCGAGCGAGGCGCTCGGCAGCATGCCGAGCGATCCGGTGAGCACAGCTGCCTCGTCGGACAGAATGTCGCCGAACATGTTTTCGGTGACGATCACGTCGAAGCTCTTGGGATTCGTGACGAGGCGCATGGCGCACGAGTCCACCAGCTGATGCTCGAGCGCGATGCCCGTGCGATCGTTCTTCTGCACGTCCACCGTCACGGCGCGCCACAGGCGGGAGGACGCGAGCACGTTCGCCTTGTCGACGCTGGTGACCTTCTTGCGGCGGCCGAGCGCGATGCGGAACGCCAGCTCCACGACGCGGCGCACTTCGCGTCCCGTGTACACCATGGTGTCATAGGCTCGAGCGTCGTCACCGAAGTCACCCGCTTCCTGGCGGTCACCGAAGTACAGGCCGCCCGTCAGCTCGCGAACGCACAGCAAGTCCACGCCCTCGACCAGCTCGCGCTTCAGCGGCGAAGCATCCAAGAGCTCTGCGTAGCCCTTTACGGGCCGGAGGTTGGCGTAGAGGCCAAGCGCCTTGCGAATGGCGAGCAACCCTTGCTCGGGGCGGACCTTGGCCTTCGGATCGTCCCATTTGGGGCCACCGACCGCGCCCAGGAGCACGGCTTGTGCACCCTTGCAGGCAGCGGTGGTCGCTTCCGGGAGCGCCGTGCCCGTCTGGTCGATGGCAATGCCGCCGATCAGCTGCTCGTCGAATGCCAGCGTATGACCGAACTTCTCGGCCGCGACTCGCAGGACGTTCTGCGCAACGCGCGTGATCTCGGGACCGATGCCATCTCCGGGCAGGACGACGATGTTGGCTCGCATGGTGGACGCCCCATATCAGGGGCCTGCCGGCTCGGCCAGGGGGCCCGGGCCCGGAGCGGTGAGGGCTCTCGTTCAGCGCTGGGGGGGAGCGCCCGGATGGCGTTCCTGCTCGGCCAGGACGGCCTCGATGGCCTTGGCGGTGTCGTCGTGGAGCCCTGCGCCGCCTTGGACGGCGCCCTTCTTGCGGAGCTCCTCGAGCACTGCGTTCGCCAGGCGGCTGGCCAGAGCCCGTCGCCTTTCGACGTTGGTTTGGACCATCTCCACGTCGACCACGTTGGGGAAGACGCTGAACCAGCTCAGACGGAAACCCCACACGGTCACCTCGGCGGTGTCCTGACTGACGGCGAGGTTGTGCAGCTGCGCTTGCTGGTCTGCGGAGTCGAGCTTGAAATGGGGGAAGTACATGTCGTGGTTGCCGGCGACGAGCACGGTTCCGTCCGGTTGCACGAGCTCCACCCGGAACTCCCCTTGATCCTCGTATACGCGCTGCACCGTGGCACGCACGTTGGACGTCCCAATCCAGCGGTACCCGAGGAGGAGCAGCACCACGACTCCGATGGTGATGAGCACACCGCGCTTCAAGGTCGAGGCAAACCCCCGTTTCTGTGTCTTGTCTGGAGCGTTCGTTTGAGTGTCGGCCATCGATCCCTCCCAGGGGCGGTGCGAGACTACCGCGGAATGGCGGCGAGCCGAAATGCGCCTGATCCGAGACCAGCCGGCTGATAGGCTCGGTCATGGCCGTCCTTCTCGGAGAGTCACAGCGGCGGCAGCTCGAACAGCTCCTCGGAAGCGGTGTGCGCGCTGTTGCCACGGTGCCGGGCGGCGACATCAACGACGCGTACCGCATTACCCTCGCGGACGGGCGACGCCTGTTCGTGAAGACGAATCGCAACGCTCCGCCCGGGTTCTACGCCCGCGAGGCCGAGGGGCTCGCTTTCCTGAAGAAAGGCTTGGGTATGGGGGCAGAGCTGGCCGTGCCCGAGGTCGTCCTCCACACGGATGCGCTGCTCGTGCTCGAGTACCTCGAGTACGCGGCGCCGTCGCTCGAAATCGAAGAAGCGCTCGGCCGCGGTCTTGCGCGCCTGCACGCAGCGTCGCCCGGTGGCTTTGGACTCGAGCGAGACAATTTCATCGGCACGCTGCCGCAGGTCAACGATGCGCGGCCGAGTTGGGCCGAGTTCTATGCCGAGCAGCGCCTGCTCGCGCAGGTGCGCCTACCGCAAGCAGGGCGTCTGCTCGATCAGCCGCTCAGGCGCCGCCTCGACCGGCTGACTGCGCGCTTGGATGATCTCTTGGGCACGCCTGAGCCACCCGCACGTCTGCACGGCGACCTTTGGGGCGGCAACTGGCTGCCGACCGCGCGTGGGCCCTTCCTGATCGACCCTGCGGTCTACGGCGGCCATCGCGAAGTCGATTGGGCGATGATGCAGCTCTTCGGAGGCTTTTCGCCCCGAGTCGGCGCCGCCTATCAGGAGGCATTTCCGCTGGCGACCGGGCACGCCGAGCGCGTGCCGCTCTACCAACTCTATCCGCTACTCGTGCACGTCAATTTGTTCGGCGGGAGCTACGTCGACTCCGTGCGCCGGATCGTCACCTCGTACTCCTGACGGCCTACCGACGCCGTCGGGTCGAGGCATGCCGAGCTCCCGCAAGAGCTCTGTGGCTGCGAGGCCACGCTTTCCGAGTCTGCGGCGCAAACGCTGACGGCGATTCCAGTGGGCCAGCCAATCAGCATGTGCATGGAGTTCCGCGTCTCGTTCCTGCACGACTTTCGACCAGGGCTGGCACGCGCTGGGATCTCGAAGCACGCGGAGCTGCCCGGCTTCCGGGGGACACAAGGCCTCTGGGTGCAGTCCGACGGTTGCTCCGTGTCCGTCGGGCCGATCGAACGGGTAGGCCCGGCAGGATCGCGGGCGTGCCGGGTGGACGGTGCAGCCCGCGCGGCCATCGTCAGCGTTGCCGAGGAAGATGCAGGCGCCCTCTCGCCGCGCCAGAACGGCGAGTCGTAGGCCTCCCGGCAGCTCGGCGAGACTCTCCGGTTCTCCCTCGATGTCGACCTGATCTGGGGAGCAGAGCTCCACGAAGGCATGGGGCTCGAGACCGGTATGGGCGGCGAGGCGCGCGACGTCCTCCCGCGTGACCGGCACCACGTGGTGGCGGCAACAGCGGGCGCAGCGGTCGCATGCGAAGGTCACGGCCGCGGAAGCTTGCACCAGACCGAGCGCCGTGGGTACCGGAATTCGGGTCGGTCGCCGACGAACCGACAGCGGGCATCGGGCCGATCTCGCGCTCGTCCTCGGTGCCCGGCCCGGGCAGGCGGCTTTCGCCGCGGGGCTTTTCCGGGGCGCGGCGTCCGAGCCCAAGGTGCTTTCGGGCGGCGCTGGTAGACTCGGAGGCCGTGCCCGAAGACCCTCCCGACCTCGAGCCACTCGACGACGAAGAGTTTCCCTCTGAGCGCCCGACCCTCATCGAGGAGGTCAGCGTCGCGGCCATGAGCCGCGCTGCCAAGATGGTCCCGCGCACACGCCCGCTGCTCACGGTGCTGACTGGGCCGGAGAAGGGCGCGGTATTCTCGTTTACTACGCTGGAGGCCACCATCGGTCGCTCCGAGGATGCGGAGATCTCGATTCCCGATCTGGGCCTCTCGCGAATTCACGCGAGAATTTCGCGCAAGCCCGGCGGCTACTACCTCGAGGATGCCGGCAGCACGAATGGCACGTTCGTCGACGACGCCCGGATCGACGGAGCGGTGCGCCTGCAAGCAGGGGCGCGATTCCGACTGGGGCAGCGTACGGTGCTTTCGCTCACGTTGCACGACGAGCTCGAGGTCGATGCCGCGCTCTCGATGCGGCAGGCCGCCATGCGAGACCGCCTGACCGGCGTCTACAACCGGGGCGTGTTCGATGACCGGCTCGAGGCGGAGGTCGCGTTCGCGGCTCGGCACGGGGCACCGCTGTCGCTCCTCCTGTTCGATGTCGATCATTTCAAGCGCTTCAATGACACCTATGGGCATCAAACCGGTGACGCCGTTTTGATTGCCGTTGCGGAGCAGGTGCAGAAAACGGTGCGCACGGAGGACATCCTGGCTCGCTACGGCGGTGAGGAGTTCGCCGTGATCGCTCGCAACACGCCGCCCGATCGCGCCATCATCCTCGGTGAGCGCATGCGTCGTGCGATCGAGCGGGCTGCAGTCGCCTACGAAGACGCGAGTCTGACCGTGACAGCCAGTATCGGCGTTGCCACCCTCAGCCGTGCCACCCCGTACGACCTCGAGAGCTTGGTTGCTGCAGCCGATCGATCTCTGTACGAGGCCAAAGAAGGCGGCCGAAACCAGGTGCGCCACGCCGACATCGCCACCTCGGCCACCTTGCCTGGCCCCACGCGCTGAGCTAGTCGATCGTCCTGCCCATTCTTCGAGTTCGTTTGCAGTCCCGTCTGTCTTTTTTGCGGTCAGCGGGGCCAAGTTTGGTCATCGCTTCGCCCGCGGGCTTGCTTGCACTGGCAAGCGCAGCGTTCCTCGGACCGGTGGTCGCGAGTGCGTGCTCGTCCCCCGTCGAGGCGAGTGGGACGGGCGGAGCGGGCGAGAGCGGCGGTAGCAGCGGCGAGTCGATGGGCGGAGTCAGCTCTGGGGGATCGCTTCCGGTGGTGCTGCCCTTCACGGGCGAGCCGCTGCCCGGCTACACGCTGATCGGCAGCCCGGAGAACGACGCAAGCGCGGCGTTCGATGCCTTCCTCGTCGACATGGAGGGCAGCGAGGTCCACAAGTGGCCCATCACCGGCTTTCCACCGAAGATGCTGCCCGGCGGGTCGCTCATCGGCTGCCAGGGGGTCTTTCCGGGATCGTACGACTGTGTCGAGATGCAGCAGCGGTCTTGGGACGGCGCGCTCGAGTGGTCCTACGCCCACTTCGTGAGCACTGGCACGCTCGATGCTGCGCGCCATCATCATGACTTCCAGCGCGAGGGTAGTGGCATTGGCTACTACGCTCCGGGCCAGCGGGCGCAGTCGGCAGGAACCACGCTCGTTCTGGCCATGGATAACCGCGTGCTACCGGAGCTGCACGACGGAGTGATCAAAGAGGACGTGATCTACGAGGTCGACGCCGCGGGCGGCACCCATGTGCGCTGGCGCGCAGGAGATCACTTCACCGAAATCGGCTTCGACCAAGAGGCACTGGCCGACATCATGGACCATCCGGAAGAGCCGCTCGAGTTCCTACACGGGAACAGCATCTTCCTGGTGGGAAAAAACCCGTGGTTCGAGCAAGGTCACGCGGCGTTCCATCCCGAGAACATCATCTACTCCAGTCGCCGCGCGAATTTCGTGGCCATCCTCGATCGCGACTCCGGAGAGATCGTCTGGAAGATCGGCCCTGACTTCGAGCAGGGACCGGAGCGCGTACTCGGTCAGTTCGTCGGCCAACACTTCGCTCACGTGATTCCGCCAGGCTTGCCGGGGGCAGGCAACATGATCGTCTTCGACAATGGTGGTGGCTCTGGCTACGGCGGATCCGACGACGATCCTCATGGCTTCCGCTACACGCGTGGCTATTCGCGCACCATCGAGTTCAATCCGATCACCTTCGAGATCGTCTGGGAGTATGGCGAAAATCTCGGGAGCGCGAGCTACTTCACCCAGTTTCTCGGTTCGGCTCAGCGACTGCCGAACGGAAATACATTGCTCACGATCGGCACCAGCGGACGGGTGATCGAAGTCACTCCGGGCAAGGAGATCGTCTGGGAATATCAGTACGAGGCAGAGGGCGAAGGAACTCTCGGTTGGGTGTATCGAGCCATCAGAATGCCCGCCGAGTGGCTGCCGCCGGGTGCAAACGAAGCGCTCGCGCAGTATCCCAGTTGGACCGACCTGTACGAGTCATCCCTGGGCGGCGCTTCAGGTGAGGAGCCGTAAGCGGATCTGCCCCGATCGGGGTCTCATGACGCTTCGTCCCGTGAGCGCGTGACTGGTGAGGTCTTCCGTCGGGCAAGCGGCCGAGCACGCCTCTCGGTCAGCCGGTCGGGGGGGGCGCCGGGAGGACGCTTCCGACTCCCTCGCCTGGAGCCAAGGTAAACACCTTGAAATCGCGTGAAATAGAATTTCCCCCCGAGGTGTGTTCGACCATGATCCAGGAAGGCACGGTGCCTGGCACCGTCACCTACTCCAACAACCAACCTCTTGGCTCGCCCCGCCGGCGCGCTGAAAATCAAAGGAACGTGGGTCAACTGCGTCATGCTGCCGGGGGGCAAATCGTTACGATGCCATCGCGGTTCATCGTTGGACGCGCTCCGGGCTGCGAGCTCCGTCTAGTCGATGCTCGGGTATCGGGAGAACACGCGGCCATCTACTTCGAAGAAGGTCACTGGCGTCTGCGGGATCTTGCCAGCAGCAATGGCACGCGCCTCAACGGCGAGCCCATCCAGCCGGGTGCGCGCCACGCACTCTTGCGGGGCGACCGGATCACCTTTGGCAGTTCGGCCGAAACCTGGGAGCTGATCGACGAACAGGCGCCACTGGACGAGGGCATTCGCGAGACCACTCCCGTCGCCGTGACCATGAGCCAGGTTCGGCTCGAGTTCTACGTTGGGCCGGGTCCGTCGGATTTGGAAGTTCTGCTGGTCACTCCGCGCAGCAAGCACGTGCTGCCTCAGCGCGCTTGCCATCATCTGCTGCTCGCTCTCGCGCGTGCACGTGACGTCGACCTGGCGCAGGGCCTGCCCGAGAAGGACTGCGGCTGGGTTCAGGCGGAGGACCTCACGCCAGAGCCGTTCCACGACGTGGTCACGGTAACACTCAACATCCATCGCGCGCGCAAGCAGCTCGAGGGCTTCGGCGTCGAAGGTGCGCATGGCCTCATCCAACGTCGCAAGGGGCGACGCATCCGCCTGGGTGTGCGGGTGAGCAAGATCGACGCCGCGCCGGGTTCGACCTGGGGGCCGCCGGCTCCGCGCAGCACGCCACCCGAGGGATCTTGAGGCGATTGCTCGCCGCGTCGCGGCTTGGCTATGCTGAGTCGTGACTTCGCTGGGTCGCGTCGTCGCGGGTCGTTACCGCATGCTCTACCCGCTCGGTCGAGGTGGCATGGGTGCCGTTTGGGTGGGCGAGCACCTGGAGCTCAAGTCAGCCGTCGCGGTCAAGTTCATCGACCAGCACTTGGCTGAAGACGATCGGGCCAAGAAACGATTTCGCTTCGAAGCACAGGCGGCGGCCGCACTGCGGAGCCCGCACGTCGTCCAGGTGTTCGACTACGGCATCGATGAGGGCGAGCCGTACATCGTGATGGAGCTCCTCGAAGGGGAGACGCTGGCGACGCGGCTGCAGCGCTCGGGGCAGCTGACCGTCGAGGACACGATGGAACTGTGCCGCCAAACCGCCAAGGCGCTCGGCATGGCTCACGACCGCGGCTTCGTGCATCGCGATCTCAAGCCGGAGAACGTGTTTTTGGTCGGAGACGAGAGCGGTTTCATCGTGAAACTTCTCGATTTTGGCGTCGCCAAGGTCATCCGCGAGGACCGGCGCTGGTCGGAGTTCGTGACGCAGCCGGGCAATCGGCTGGGGACGATCTACTACATGAGTCCCGAACAGGTGCAGGGACAAGCCGTCGACGGTAGGGCCGACATTTGGTCGCTCGGGATCGTCGTGTTCGAGTGTCTCACCGGTCGACTGCCTTTCGAGGGGATTCGGGGTCCGCGTCTCATCTCGGCCATCAGCCGCCAGCCGCTGCCCGTCCCGTCGCAGCTGGCCAACGTTCCGCCTGGGTTCGACGCCTGGTTCGAGCGAGCGACTGCGCGTGAGCTCGATCGTCGCGAAACCTCGGCTGAGGTCCTCGCGCGCGACTTCCTCGCGCTCGCCAAAGGCTACTCGGGCAAATGCACCGCGGTGCGCCGGGACGAGGGAAGCTCCTTGCCGAGCGTCGTCGCCTTCCCCTCGACGGAAAGCGGTACGACGCATCAGAGCACCAGTCCGGGCACGTTGAACGAAGAAATTCCGGAGGACTTTCCCGATTCGATGCGCGGTGAGTCTGATCCGCCGGAGCGAACGTCGATTCCTGCCGCGATCAACGGGCGGCGGGATCTCGACCATGTGGCTCTCATCGCGCGACTCAGCCGTCGTCGCGCGGTGCTTTGGACGCGCTATAAGGTCAAGCCGGGCGATCAAATCCACCTGACCTTGCTGTCGCCCAACGACGAGGTCGGCCACATGACGACGGCCGAGGTGGAGCGCGTGAGCACCACCAAGGGCGACCGTCCGGACTTTTGGCCGTGCGAGGCAGTGGTCCGTTTCGATACGCCGCTGCGCGATCCCGATCTGCCCTAGCCCGGTGCCTCGAGCCGCACCCTGCCGCCGAGCACCCTGCCGCCCGAGTACGCAGCCAGGAACCTCGAGCTCGACGCTGTCAGCGCGCGCGGTCGCGAGCGTACTTCGCCCAAGCGGCGCTCGGTCCTGCCTCGTCCTGGCGTTCGAGCACCCGGGCCAAGAGCAGCGCCGCACCACTATTGCTTGGATCCAGTGTGAGCGCGCGGCGCAATTTGCGCTCGGCTTGAGCGAGATCACGTGCTCCCAGCGCACTGGCCGCGTCCTGAACCCAGTGCTTGGCCACCTCGCGCTGCAGGCCCGTCGCATCTGCGTCGACCCCGAGCACGTCGAGCCAGGTGGCACGCGCCTCGGCGACTTTGCCTCGCTGGCTCTGGATGTCCCCGAGCAGGTCGCGGCCGGTGTCGCTCCTTGGGTTCTCGGCCAAGAAGCGCCGCACCCACGTCTCTGCATGCTCGAGCGAATGGAGCGACAGGTACACGCTTGCGAGTGATTCGGTTCCCGGTCCGCCTGGGTCGAGCTGGGCCGACTTGCAGAGGTCGTGCAATGCTTTCTGAGGCTCGCCAGCGACCAAGTGATCCTGCGCTTGCCGACGATGGATCGCGGCGTGCTTGGGACGATCCTCCTCGATGAGCGGCAACGGCAGCTCCCAACCAGCGAGAAGCTGATCGCAGCTGGGAAGCTGCCGGTCCTCCACGCGGAAGAGGGCGGCCGCTTCGGCCAGGCTCATCCCGAGCGTGGAGTCCGTCTCGATCGCTCCGAGGTCCGAGAGCTCGAGCGGGGCAGCGGTCGCGGGCGGAGCGACGGCAGCAGTTGCCGGCGCACTGGGTGGGTTCGTCCGTGGTGGGGAAGACGCCGGCGCAGTCGCTTGGAGGCGGGCTGCCGCGCTCGCTAGCCAGGAAGGCAGCTCGGAGGAGGGGGAGCCCGTGAGCTTTCCCAACCTGGCGACGGACTGTGCCGTCAAGACCCGCAGGTCCTGTTCGAACTCGATCACACCCACGAAGGCGGCAGCGCTGGCGGCGACCCCCAGTGCGGCGCCGAGCGTGAATCCTGGCCCCGAGGAACGTCGGCGTGAACGGGCCGTCGTGGTGGTTCTCGTGACCATCTGAATCGGCGGCGCGCTATCGGGCGAGAGCGAGTAGGGCGCGACCGAGCGCGGGGCCGACGACGACAGCGGAGGGAAAGAGGAAAAGGACTGAGGCGATCCTGGGCCGTGACTCTGCGGAGCGAAGGCTCCCGCGCCGTAGGAGAGAGAGGGCGGGTACGCCGAAGCTGGGGCCCTTTGGCCTTGCGCGGGGTGGCCTTGCGCGGGGTGGCCTTGCGCGGGGTGGCCTTGCGCGGGGTGACCTTGCGCGGGGTGGGCTGGGCGCGGCGCGTGAGCCGGTGCCGTCGCGTAGCCGCCGCTGGCCGGGAGGGACGACCGGAAGGGTGGCGGCGGGGGTCGTTGAGACGAGCTTCCGCCGGCAGCAGGGATGGTGTGACCTGGCACCGTCTGCCCGGGTACCGTGTGAGTCGGCGGGGTGTGAGTCGACACCGCGCGAGTCGGCGGGGTGTGAGTCGACACCGTGCGAGTCGGCGGGGTGTGAGTCGACACCGGGCGAGTCGGCATCGTGCTCGCCGGTGCTGCTTGGGGCGGCCACCCAGGGGCCGTGCGGCCGAGGGCCGGGCCCTCCGGCTGGATGCGAGGAAGGGGCGATTGCCGCGGGATGGCTGGCATACCCGTCGGCCACTGCGCTGACGGCAACTGGCGGGACGAGACCTGCCCGGAAGAGACCTGCCCGGAAGAGACGTGCCCGGAAGCCGGCCCCGAAGGGAGGAGCGGCGGAGGCGGACGGCTCGTGGTGCGAAGCGCGCTGGGCGGCGACGAGGGCGCGTGCGACACGACGCGAACGGGCGGTGGCGGCGGTCGGCGCGAGGGCGCCGGATGATCCTGACGACTCTCGGGCGTTCGATCGTCGCGCCCCGCACCCACGGGCAGGAGCGGATGAATGCCTGCGCGCGTCGGTGGCGTCAGCGTGGCGCGCGATGGCATCCGAGATGCGCGGCGTGCGGCCAGCGTCTCCAGCCGGCGCGCGATGTCGACCACCGGCAGCGACTCGGGAATGAGATCTTCCACGAGGCCACTCGCGACCGCCCGGCTGGCCCGTTTCAGATCCCAGTCAGCGATCAGCAGGAGTGGGGTACCGGGATGAGTTTGTGCGATCGCGCGCGTGAGCTGCGGCAGCTGACTCGGATCACCACACACCACCAGATGAGGCGCAGTTTGCTCGAGCGCGTCGGTCAGGCCGGTGGACCAGGTGCTCTTGACCCACACGCCCATACCCACGAGCAGCGCAGAGAGCTCGCGAGGGACGTGGTCCCCCTCGACCAATACGATGCTCAATTGCCTGCGCATGGCGTTCCCGGCTGCCTAGGACACCCTAGGTTGCCCTCGCATGCAAAAGGATTCGTCCCCGCCGGCTGGATCCCGGCCGCTCGCGGTCGGCTGGCCAAGAGGTAGCGGCGGCACGCTCGAATTGTTCCCTTGTGACTGGAATTCAGCGGGACGCCGTCCGCTCAGGGACAGGGCTCGAGGAACGTGATGGACCACGGCGCGGGACTGTTGCAGTCCTCGGTGCAGAACAGCGCCACGAGCCAGAGCCCATCCGCGCCGATGCCCGGGAACGTGGCGCCCGACTCACTGGTCAGCGAGCCCAAGTTGACCTTCGTTCCTGCGATCGATGTCGTGCTGTACCACGCATCGTGAATCTCACGCAGGTTCAGGAAGTTCTGCTCGAGCTCGGCCCGTGTGAGTGAGAAGTGAGCGACGACGGCTTCGTTGACTTGCAGAGGGTCGAACTCGTTGCCGAGCGACGTCTTGGTCATCTGGCTCCAGTCGAACTCGATGGAAGGCGTGCCGAGCGGCATGCCTTCGGCTCGTGCGAGATCCAGGTCGACCGTGAACTCGAGTGTGGTCGAAGCATTCGTCAGCGCGAGATGCGTTTCGGTGGCGTTCGGATCGAGATTGAACGTGTGGAGCATGCGTGTGTTCTTTCCCACGATCATGCCGGTCTGCACCGTAGCCAAGAACGTGTGCGAGTCCTGGGGGAACTCGTAGCCTGGCGACTGCGTATCGAAGAAGCTCCAGAGCTCTTCTTGCGAAGGCACCTCGCCGCCCACGACCGCGAGACTGAAGAGGTCGGTCGTCGTGGCACCAGCCGCTGCATGCTCGAGCGCGCCGGCGTTGTACGAAAGTGACAGTCTATCGTGCCTGAGGGCATCGGCGATCTGAGCCGGCGTTTGCTGCCAGAGGGTGATCACCAGCTTGTCGATGTCCTGGATTGGGTCGATGGGATGACCGATGAAATCGGTCGTCATGCCGCCCCAGTCGAACGTCAGATTGCTCGCGTCCTTGAGCGTGGAATGGGCGACGGTCAGCGTATTCGTATAGACGTAGTTGGTGGGGTCGGTGATGTAGAGCTTGGTCCCACCTTCACAAACGCCTGGACCGGTCGGAGCGGGGGGGCTTCCGCCGGTGCCCGCGTCGCCGGGCATCGGAAACGGTTCCTCACATGCGAGCGTGCAAGTGACGGTCACGGCGAGCAGTAGCAGGGGAGCGAAGAAGACCTTCATGGGGGGCGGAGCTTTCTCGGGCAACAAAGGCGACAAAGGCGGGGGCGAGTGAGCGTGCTCGCTCACTCGAGGTGTGGCGGCGGGCCGTACAGATCCGGGCGATGCTCGGCATAGCCGAGCGACTCGGTCTCGAACGTCTTGACCAGCGTTCCCGCCTCATCGAGCTCGTGAATCGTCCCCGAGTTCGAGTAGGTGATGAACGTGTTTCCGTTCGGCAGACGTTGGACGTCGCCGAAGGCAATGGACACCGGCCCACCCGTGTAGGTGTCGACTGGCCCGGACGTCTTGTCCCCCGTGAGGTCGTAGGCGAACTCGAGAACGTTGGCTGGCCCGCCGTTGGTGTTGTTGAACACCAAGAGCGACCCGTCCTCCAGGAACTGGTGCCCATGCTGGGCCGTCCAATCGAGCTCGAACTCGTCCAAGTCGCCATTGAACACGCCCAGCACTTCGGCGCCTGGGTAAGTCAGGAGCACGATGGTGTTGCTGTGGCGCATGGAGAAGGAGAATGCATCCAAGTGCGGAACGTACGTGACGTAGTTGGTGTGATACTCACCCAAGCTCACGAAATCCGTTTCTTCGTCGTAGATGAGTGTGGTGGCGCCGGTGCTCGGATCGAGCTCCATGATGCGGTCGGGGTTCGAATCTTCGGGGCCTTTTCGCTCCTGATACAGGATGTGACCCGAGGGCAGCACGGTGAAATCGTGATGACGTAGATCGATGTTGGCCACCTGGATGTTGGTGCCGGCAGTCGGCCCAGTCGTGTAGTCCGTGCGCTCGAGGCCATCCATGCTGACGCGCATGAGCGCACCACTTGGCGTGCCGCCGGTGGCATTGCTGAAGGTGCCGATCCACATCGCTCGACCGTCCTCGGAGAGGCGTGCCCGACTACAGCCGGCGACCGGCGTATCGCTGAGGTCGTACCCCCAGACGTAGTCTCCCTCTGCGTCGAACACGAATGCCCAGCTCTCGTTCGTTTCCTGACCGGGCACGGCGCCGCCGACGCCATTGCACGAGACGGTGAGGCCGCCGAAGGACGCACCGGGGACCGTTTCGCTGACGTCGACGCTCGGCAGACTGTTCGAGATGTAGCCGGCTTCGAGCGAAATCGGCTCGCTGGCGTAGGTTTGCCCCCCGCCCTGGGCCCAGACGCGCAGCGAGTACGTTCCGCCCTGCTTCATGCCGAGCAGCAGCGTGCGGTAGTTGGGCTGGGTGAGGTCGACCGGTGCCGTGAACTCCACGCGACCGTCGCGCCCAAATTCGATGACGGCGCTCTCCACCGGGACATCGACCGACCATTCGACGATGCCGACCGTCGGAACAGCAGTGCTGAGCGACGCGGTGACACTGAAGGTGGCATCGCCCGTGACGACCGTGCCGCCCGACCCTGCGCTGCTCCCCGAGCCGTTGCCGCCAGTCCCACCACCGCCGCCGGAGGCAGTACCGCCCGATCCTGGGCTTCCGCTTCCGCCTCCGCAGCTGACGATGAGTCCGCTGGCGAGCAGGATGCCGAGGGCACTGAGTGCGCCAACGGGGCGCACAAAACGGGCGTGAGAAGATGATCGTGGAAGCACTGGGATTAGTGTTCCGAACCCCTCCCAAGGGCGCAGAAATCGTCGCGCGCGCCTCTGAAATGTCACGGGCCGCGTCTCCTGCGCCCGCACTGCTGACGGCTTGCTCATGCAAGCTCGCACGCCGCTCGATGGAGCTCACGCAGAGCTCACGCTTGCCTCACGCGCGTCGGGCGCGAGGCGTCACTCGCTTGCCCCGCGCGGAGAAGCACGCAGGGTGCTGAAAAAGTCTTTCCAGCACCCTGCTACGCGCCTCAGGGGACGACCGCGCAGAAGTTGTCGGACTTGAGGCCCGTGCCGCCGCTCCACACCTCGAAGCCTGCGAAGACGTTCGTCAGGTACCAGGTTGGCTGCAGGCGCCCTTGATCGGTGGCGTGCTTGATGAAGTCTTTCAGGTTGAACGTGTACTCGTTCATGCTGCTCGTCGGGACGTAGGTCACGACGTCGACGCCATCCTGGCAGGCGCTGCCGCAGTACCAGAGGCGCCACTGCTTACCAGCTACTTCGACCTGACCACGGTCACTGCCGAGCGGCTGCACGCCCGCCGAGTGCAGCCACACCATCAGGTACGAGGCGCTCGGCGTCTCAGCGTCGCCCGCGGCCGTGTTACTGAACCAGACGTCGTAGGCCGCGTTGAAGTTGCCGCCGCTACCGGACCAGCGCCATGCCGTGGGGACGCCCTCGGCCGAGCTGATGATGGCGCTCACCTGCTTGGGCAACGTCGCCGTGTCAGACGTGCGACCGTGGTTGCTGCCGATGAACGCCGACGGGAAGCTGGCCGGTGCGCCATTGGTGGCGTTGTTGTTTTCCTGCTTGGTGATCGTGAACGAAGTGCCGACGCCCGAGAGCGCTTGGGCCGTATCGTTGGACGCCCATACGTTGTTCTGGACGACGTACTTGTGGCCATCGCGGAGCGGCGTCGCGACCTGGTCGCCGGTCAGGTCGTAGGTCAGGGTGCCGGGGATCTGCGACAGGCTGCAGGTGTTGCCCGGCGGCGGACCCGTCATGTCGGACTCCTGCATCGAGTTGACGCAGAACTGGAAGGCTCGGTCCTCCATTGGATCCGCTTCTCCCGGGCCGGGAACGGTGATCATGATCGACTCGAGCGGCTGGCGCGCGTACTGGACCTGATCTCCACCGGTCCAGCACTCGGTGACGAAGCTGTCCCAGGGGATGAAGAAGTCGTTCCCCGTCTCGCCGAGAGTCGTGCACCAGAACGTGCCGTCCTTGGCTTGAATTTGCACACGCAGCTCCACCGACGTGTCGGTCGAGACGTTGACCATCACGCCTTCCTTGGTCGGCGTGACCTCGCCATGCTCGGTGTCCGGGTCGGTCGGCATGGCCTTGGGCGGCTGATTCAGCGTCCAACCCCAGATCGCGACGCCGCTGTAGTCCGTCGTCCACTTCACGGAGCCTTCCGCGCAGTAGGGGGGCTGCAGCTGGGTCTCGAAGTCCGCTGGCGTGATCGTCGACTGAGCGGCCTCTTCGACGCCCGTCCAGACGTAGCCCTTCCAATCGCCGCCCACGAGGTAGCCGCCGACCTCGGTCGGGATGACGCCGCCCGAGCCGCCGCCAGCGCCGCCGCTGCCGGAGCCAGCCCCGCCGCCCGAGCCGATACCACCAGCGCCCACGGCGCCGGTGCCGCCTACGCTCGAGGCCGCGCCGGAGCCGAACGACCCGCCCGTGTTGGGGCTGCCGCCGACGCCGGTTCCGCCGCTGCACACGCCGTTATTGCAAGTCTGGCCGGCGCCGCAGGCGATGCCGCAGCCGCCACAGTGCGAAATGTCGGTCGCCGTTGCGGCGCACGCGGCTCCGCAAGGCGTCAGGCCGGCTGCGCACGTCGCGCCGCACATGCCGAGCGAGCAGACCTGGCCCTGCTGGCAGATGATACCGCAGCCGCCGCAGTTGGCAGGATCGCTGGCAGTCGTGACGCACTGGGTGCCGCACGCCGCACTGCCTTGGCCACAGTTCGGAGTCGTATTCTGCTGGGTGCACGCCAGGGCGACGGCAACGGCGAGCCAGGCAAGCGTGAGGAGGGGGAGACGGCGAAGGTGCCGAACTGAGGCGTCGAGAAAGCGCATGGCAGTGTGGAAGCGGAAAAATGGGTAGGGGCTGCTCGGAGCGTTTACCGCAGGAACAATCCCGTGGAAGGGCTACGCAACCCGCGAGGGACCGGCAAGGAAAACCCGACCGCGAAACCCTGAAAGTTGCCGCAGATTGGCGGCACTCCACGAACTTTCCGGTGGCATGAAATTCCGCGGAATTTGAACGCTGCGCCTGCCTGCCCAGAGCCGGTGCGGGTACTTCGATATGTCACGGCGACTACCGCTCGTGCGGCGCGCACCGTGAATCGTCGAACGGCTCAAAAAAATGGCGTCCTGCGATCGTTTCTGCAGCAGAAAACACCATCGATCCGGTCGATTTGGATTCTTACAAATCTCTACCAACAAATCGCCCCAACCGGCAGAGCGGTCCGTGGGCCGCGCTTGCTCACGGGAACGTCGAGTGCAGACTGCCCAGCGGCCGTGCTCCGTCCTGGTGGCCTGACACGGCCGGGGCCTCTGCCCATCACTTCTGCGGGATCGTTCATGAACAGCTTCGAGTCTTCACCTCGCCATCGCACTTCCTCGAGTCGCCCACTTCTCCGTCGCTTCGTGCGTGCGCTCTCCACCGGCCGCCTGAGCTCAGTCAAAACCTGGGGCGCAGTCGTGGTGGCCAGCAGCCTTTGGGCAGGGTGTGACCCAGGCGCGGTCCTGCCGCCTCTGGACGGCAGCACGGGCGGGGGCTCGAGCGCTGGAGGGGCTCCTACGACGGGCAGCGGCGGCGTGGCGACGAACGCCGGAGGCGCGCCCACCGGTGCGGGCGGCTCGCCGACGGGCGTGGGCGGCGTCGGCACGGGCGTGGGCGGGAGCAGCGGCGGGCCAGGCGTCGGTGGTGGTCCCGGAGTCGGTGGTGGTCCCGGTGGCGGTGGCGGTGGCGGCGGTCTCGACGGCTATAGCGTCGTGTCCTGCGGCATCACGACGAGCCTGAGCGCGGTGAGCCCGAAGATTCAGACCGTGGGCACGATCGAGTTCTCGACCGACCTGCCCGGCGCCACGGGTGGCTTCATCCAGTTCGGCAAGACGACGGACTACACGCTCGAGGCGCCCATCGATTGGGCTGCGGCGAACCATCGCACGCTCTTGCTCGGCATGACGACCAACACCGAGTGGCACTACCGCATCGTGGTCACGGCGGGTCAGACGGCCTGCATCGGGCCGGACGTGGCGCTGCAAACGGGCGGCTTGCCGAACGGCGGGCCCCCATCGAAGGTGACGCCCACCAAGGGAACGAGCTCGACCCCCGCAGATCCGGGCTTCATCGTCACGAGTGGCGGCCTCGGCAACCTGGGTTCGTGGGCGTTCATCGTCAACAGCGAAGGTGACGTGGTCTGGGCCTACGAGTTTGCGATCACCGGTGTTGGCGTCAGCGGCCTGACGCGCGCGCGCCTGTCCTGGGACGGGAAGTCCATGTTGGCGCGCGATCTCAACGTCAATGGCGATCCATCCGGCCCCAACGGCGGAGGTGGGACGCTCTACAAAGTCAGCCTCGACGGCGTGACCGAGGCCGCGCCCGTGAGCCTCTCCACGAGCCACCACGACTTCACCGTCGTGCCCGAAGGCATCGCCTACCTCGCCAAGGCGGGCAGCGCCGAGGCGTGTGATGCGATCCACATCGCCGGCGAGGACGGCTCGAACGACTCTGTTCTGATCGATCTCTGGCCGGTGCTCGAGGACTTCGAGAATCACGATGCCGCGTTGTCCGGCAAGTGCCACGCGAACGCCATTCACTATTACTCGGACGAAGATGCCTTCACCGTGTCCGACCGCGAGCGCGACATGCTGGTGAAGGTCTCCGGCACTGGACAAGTCCTCTGGACCATCGGTGCGAGCCCGGCCAGCATCACGGGAGCCGCCGTGCCCGATTGGCGCGTTCAGCACGGCCATCACTTGTACGACGAGAATCACCTCTTGGTGTTCAGCAATGGCGAGCTGATCGGTGGCACCTCCCATGCCCTCCACTTCACCATCAACGGCACGGCTGCCACGCACGACTGGAGCTACACCGGCATGGGCAACTCCGGCACCCTCGGCGATATCCAGAAGCTCCCGAATGGCAACGTGCTCGTCACCGCGAGCCAGGTCGGCACCATTCACGAGATCGACGCCAACAACATGCTGGTGCAGTCGCTGAAGTTCGCGGGTCTCGGCTACGTGCACCATCGCCCGACGCTCTACGGCGAGCCTCCCGCGCGCTAGTCGTTCGCTCTTCTGCCGCGGGCTAGGCCCCGCGGCGTCTACCCTCTCAGAGCAGGTCAACCATGCAGCGAATCCACGTAGGCCAGTCTGTAGTCGCGCTCCTTGCCACCCTCGCGGCGTCGGCGTTCGGAACGTCGACGTTGCTCCTGGGTTGCGCCGAGAATCCGCTGCCCATGGGTAGCGGTGGGCAACCCGGTGGAAGCGGCGGTGCGACTAGCGGCGGCGCCACCGGCAGTGGCGCTGTCAGCGGTAGCGGGAACGCGACCGGCAGTGGCGGTGCGGTCACCGGCAGTGGGGCCGCCACCGGCAGCGGCGGAGTGGGACCGAGCAGCGGCGGCAGCGCCTCGGGCAGCGGTGGCAGCACTCCCGGTGGCAGTGAGCCGACGGGCGACGGACGTGTGACCGACATCTCCGGAAAGACGCCGGTGAGCTGCAACCTGACGATCACGAGTGCCGCGCTGAGCGAAGACATTTCGACGGTCGGCGTGGTGCAGTTCACCTCCACCCTGGCTGGTGCGACTGCAGCGGTCGTACAGTTTGGCGAGACGACCAACTACGCCTTCGAGGCTGTCGCCGACCTCGAGACGCCGGTCGACATGGACCCGTACTACCGGGCAGTGATGCTCGGCATGGTGACCACCACCGAGCATCACTTTCGCGTCGTCGTCATGAACGGGACCGAAGCCTGCGTCAGTGACGATCAAACCATCACCACCGGCTCGCTGCCTGCAGGTGGCGGCATCGGGAACGCGACGGTGGAGCCGGGGCCGAGTAGCGCCCCGATCGAGCCGGGCTTCATCGTCAACGCCACCTACAACTCCGACTGGCTCTACATCCTGAACGCCGAGGGCGAGCTCGTCTGGTACTACCCGACGCCATTCCCCAACCCCACGCGGGCGCGTATGTCGTGGGACGGCAAATACATGTGGGTCCGCGACGGCAATCCTGGTGCCACGCAGAACATGGGCGCCATCGCCAAGATCGCCATGGATGGTAGCTGGTCGTCGGTCATCGATGTCCCCACCAGTCATCACGACCTCTCCGTCTTGCCCGACGGATCGATCGTCTACATCAAGAAGAACCCGGCGGGTTCGTGCGACGCCATCTACAAGCACGCCGGCGACGGTATGAACTTCGACAGCGACACGATGGTGTTCGATGTGGCCACGGCGTTCTCCGGCGGCACCTGCCACAGCAATTCTCTGCACTATCACGACAGCGACGGCAGCTTCACCATCTCGGACCTCGATCACGACGCGTACGTCAAGGTGAGCTCGAGCGGAGAGATCGAATGGGTGCTCGGCGGCGGCCAGAACTCCGACTTCACCGGTGATGGAGCCAGCTGGGAGCGCCAACATGGTCACCACCTGCTCTCGGACGATCTGCTCCTCTACTTCAACAACGGGGACATGACGGGCGGCATGCCGTCGCCCGTGAAAGAGGTCACGCTCGATCTATCCTCCATGACGGCGACCAATGGCTTCAGCTATTCGTCGAGCGAGTGCTCAGGCAGCTGCGTCAGCCAGTTCATGGGCGACGTGCAGCGCCTCCCCGGTGGGAACACGCTGGTGACCTACAGCAGTATGGGCATCGCGCATGAAGTGGATCCTGCGGGGATGATGATCCGTTCGCTCAGGTTGCCAGGGAACTCCGCGGGCTACACCGAGCATCGGCCTACGCTGTACGGTCCGCCGCCCCGCTGAGGTTCTGAAGCAACCTTCGTTCAGACTGCGTCGACGGCGCGGGACCAGCTCGCCGGCAGTAGCTCGCGGGCAGTAGCTCGTGGGCAGCAGCTCGCGGCATCAGCCAGCGAGGCGGGTCGTGAGACCCGGTCGTGAGAGCAGCGCGCGAGACCAGGATTGCGAGAGCAGCGCGCGCTCCGGAGTTCGAGCTCGATGTGGTCCGCTGGAGGGCCGCATGGCATGCTGAGCCCATGCGTTCGTCGGCTCGCTGGATCTTGACCGGACTGGTGGTGTTGCCTGGGTGGGCGACGTCGGCTTGTCTGGGAGATGACGAACATCCGGGCGGCGCAGCGGGTCAAGCTGGGTACGGTGGCGAGAGCCCGTCGGGCCAAGCTGGTGCGCTGACTTTCTCGGGGGGAGCCATGGGTCACTCGGGGGGGAGTGCTGGTGGAAGTCAGTCGCCGAGCGGCGGGAGCGGCGGGACGTCCGGCAGTACGAGCGGTGGCGGTTCCGGCAATCCGACCAAACCACCTGAGTTCCCGCGCGTCGTGACGGACGACGAACAGCCCTGCTCCATCACGCTCACGAAAGCGGCGATCAGCCCTCACATCACCACCGTGGGCGCGATCGCCTTCGAGAGCAGCTGGTCGTCTCCGGACAGCGCGAAAATCGTCTTCGGGAAGACCGAGAGCTACGGGATGGAGGCACCGGTCAAAACGAGCGCCGCCGGCGGAGAAGCGCTGCTGCTCGGTATGACGACGATGAGCCTCTACCACTACCGCATCGTGCTCAGCGCCGGGAATGACACCTGTGAGAGTGAGGACCTGACGCTCATGAGCGGCCCGATGCCGAACGGCATGGGCATTGGCAATGCGGTCGTCACGTTGGGGACGAGCACGGCGCCGAGCTCGAGTGGGTACTTTCTCGGTGCCAACTACAACGGCAACTGGGTCTTCATCATCGATTCCGCAGGCGAGCTGGTCTGGTACTACGAGGCGAGCATCCACACCATTTCGAGCGTGCGCCTCGCGCCGGATGGACGTCACGTCTATGCGCGCATGCTCAATGTGGCTCGCAAGCCGGAAGGCGGCCGACTCGTGAAGATCGCCATCGACGGCTCGAGCGAGGAGGAGATCCTACTCTCGACCAGTCACCATGATTTCAACTTCGGACCTGACGGATCGATCGTGTACATCCGCAAGTCGCCTGAAAATACCTGCGACTCCATTTATCTGCATTGGCTCGACCAACCGGACGACAGTCAGGACGAGCTCATTGCCGACTTGAACGAGTTCTTCACCGTGGAAGGGCCGAACGGGATGCTGACCGGAGAAACGTGCCACGCCAACTCGGTGCACCACCAGTTGGACGGCGGGTACACCGTGTCGGAGCTCGTGCACAACGCGTACGTGAAGGTGGACGAACTCGGGCAGCTCGAGTGGGTGCTCGGCGGCGGCGTCGACTCGACCTTCAGCGGGTCGGGCAACGTCTGGTCGCGCCAGCACGGCCACCATTTCCTCCCGCCGGACCGACTGCTCTTCTTCAACAATCAGACCGCCGCTGAGAAGACGTCTCGTGCGCTCGAGGTGGTCCTCGATTTCGGTGCTGGTATCGCCACGTACGCACCGTTCGAGTACGCCATCACGGGGCTGGCCAGCCAAGTGCTGGGCGATGTGCGACGCCTACCGAACGGCAATACCCTCGTGACGTACAGCGTCGGCTCTGGGCTCCTCCACGAAGTCGATCCCTACGGGGAGCGCGTTCGCGCCATCGATTTGCCCGGCGGGGCCTGCGGATACACGGATTTCCGCGAGTCCTTGTATGCCATTGCGCCTTGAGGCGTCGGCGGGACTCGTTCAGAGCACCCTGCTATCGACGGTGAGCGGTCAGTCGAGCACGTAGCTCTGAAGCACGTAGCCATAGTAGGAGACGTACTCGACGCGTACCTCGTCCGGACTGACTTCTACTCGCGCGAAGCCCGAGTCCGTGAAGTAATCGGTGTAGCCGGTCTCTACGCTCAGGAACTTCCAAGGGGCTCCCGCGCTTCCCGGGAGGCTGTAGTGAATGCCGTCGACGACCATGTCCGTGAACACGTGGTCGTGGCCGTAGAAGAACGTTTGCACCCCGTGCTGGAGCATCAGGTCGTGCACGTACGCTTGCTCACCGACGTTGGCAGCTAGGCCGCCTCCCCGACCGTAGATCGAGTTGGCGTGGTCGCCTGCGCTCCCGCCGACCGCATGATGGATGAAGAGGAATTTCCACTTCGCCGTCGACTCGGCCAGGGTCGTCTCGAGCCACGCCAGCTGGTCGACGCCGAGCGTCCAGTCTTCTGGTGAGCCCGTCGGATAGTCGAGCAGCAGCGGCACCTCCGTGTAGCTCTGGACGTTCAACACGACGAGCAGCGCGTCTCCCCACGTGAGGGCGTAGTAGTCCTGGCCCGGGCTACCACCCTCCGGGTACCCTTCATCGTCGGGCGCGGGGACGTAGAGCATGCGCTCCTTGCGCGAGTACGCGATCTGGTCGGCGGTGAAGTAGCCGTTCTCGCCGTCCCAGTTTCCGACGACGGGGAAGTGGACGGCGTGACCCAGGGCGTCCTTCATGCAGCGTCGGTAGTTCAGGTAACCGAGGCGCGTGTAGCTGCCGTCGGGAGGCGGATCGTTGAAGCCGAACAGGTGGAAATCCAGCGTGTCGCCCAGATTGATCAGGAAGTCGGCCTGCTCTGCTTCAATCGAGTCCGCCAAGGACAGGAGGATGTTCTCGGCGTAGTCGTAGACCGAGAGATCGCCCGGTTCGACTTTGCGCGGAGAAATGTGGGTGTCGCTCAAGATCACGAACTTGAACGACTCGCCGGGAGGACGGGCCGTGGTGCCCTCGCCCTCGTACACCGGCTGCAGCTCGGCGGACGCAGCGTCGTCGATGCGATACTCGTAGTGCGTCCCTTCTTCGAGCGACGTGAAGCGCCACTCGGCGATATCGCTGGCTGGGGTGCTCGGGTCCACCGTTTCCGACCAGGAGTCCGCGCCCGCCTCACGGATCCGCGCCACCAAGTCGCTCGGCTGGCCACGGCCCACGACGGCACTGACGCCCAGCGTCCCGCGAGCGGGAGCGAACACGAGGGGCGCTCCGATCAGGGCCACGTCGGACGAAGTCGAACCGCCCATGTCGCCGCCACCACTCGCGCTGGGTGCACCGGCCGTCCCGTCGCTCGCCATGCCGCCGGCACCGCTGCCATCCGCTTTCTGGTTCAGACAAGCGCTCGCGCTGGCGAGGAGCACGAGCGCGGAGAAGGCGGGCCTAGGTGTCATGCAGCGATCTCGTCGTGTCCCCCGAGTTTGGCCTGCTTTCGATCCATTCTCCACGGTTTCGTCGGCGGGCCGTCCGGCGTCAGCTCGGACTCAGTACGTGAGGCGGAGCTCCACGTAGCCGGCGCTCAACGTGTCGTCGATTTGGCCGAAGAGCGTTCCGTCCGGGCCGGCAAAAATCTCTGCACCTAGGTAGGCGCTGAGCCCACCAGTGATCTGATAGCCGATCTTCGGCAGCAGGAGCCACTCGGTGGTGTTGAAGTTGACCAGGCCGAGTACCGAGAGATTCAACTTCTCGTGCAGCGCCTTCCACTCCAGTCGCAGTGACGCCAGCGATTGCAGCTGGTGAAGCTGAGAAAAGAGCATCTGGTTGCTGTTGAAGAGTACCGCGTTCACCTCGGTGAGCGCTCGGTCGTAGGAGACGCAGCAAAGTGCGTTGGTCCCGTCACCGCTGACCGGGTGCTTGGCCTCCCAGTCGATGGTGTAGCGTCCGAGATACTGCGCGATGATCATGACATCGCCGAACTCGCGATCGATGCCGAGCACCCACTGAACGTCGGGCTTCGCGGCCCACGGAGTTGCGGCCTGGTTGATGGGCGAACGAAACGCCGCTTCGCCGCGGAGGCCGAAGAGGTCACCGATGGCCGTCGAGAAGTCGACCCCGACGACGTGCTGCTTGTACGAGGTGCGACTGATGTAGACGGCACCCGGCTCGACCGCGTCGGTCCCCTCCACGTCACCCGGGGCGATCAGTGTATTGAGGGCAAAACCGGGCAGCGGGGCAGATCCGTACAGGTACGATACCGAAGCCTCGAAGGCCGGGAGCTCGAGGTGAACGCGTCCGGCATAGGTCCCGTCACGCACGCTGAGCGACGGATAGTTCGGGTCTGCGAAGTAGACGTACGGAGCCATCTGGATGTCCGGATAGATGGTCGGCTGATAGAGCGGCATCCACACGGCTTCGATGCGCACCGGAAGCAGGTTCAAGAAGGCACGGGCGCCCACGTTGCCGATGCGGCGGTCGTCCTCGACTGGCGAACGGATGCGAAAGTCGACGGGCGTGATGTTGCTCGTGGGATTGAACGCGTCCGCTCGGCCCCAGACGATGATTTGCTTGCCGACTCGAATGTCCAGCGGGCCCAAGTAGGCGTTGACGTACGCTTCGCGGAGATCGAGGAAGAGGTCGTTCGTGCTCAGCTGCTGGCCGTAGCGCACACGGAAGTCGGCGAAGGCGCTACCCCAGTCGTCCTTCTTCGCATTCATCTGCAGACTGATCTCGCCGTAGGCTGCGTTGATGCTCGGCTCACGTGTGCCCGGAGTCACCCCAACGAACACGTCACCGCGCGTGTAGCCACCAAGGTCGAAAGAGAACCCACTGCCCTTTGCATCTGCGCTCGGGGTGTCGGTAGTGCCGCCGCCCTCGAATAGGCCGCCGCCTTCGGCGACCACGACTCCGTCACCTTCCTCCGGAGTCGAAGTCTCGGCGCTGGCGTCCACACCGACGTCACTCTCGGCAGCGGCCTCGCTGTCTTCCGGTGTTTCTCCCGCAGCATCGGTCTCCGCGCTCGTGGTCGGCGCAGGCTCCTCCGGCTCCTCCTGAGCGGTGGCTGTGATGGTGAACAGGTAGGCGAAGGTGGCTGCGGCAGCGAAATGAAGCTTCGCCAGCCGCGCCCGCGATGCGGTGCGGATATAAAGGGACTCTGTCACGGTATGCCTTGCTAGGTTGGCTGGGGCAGCCGACTTTTCCAGACTGTGGGGCGAGAGAAGGAGTGGGCGAGAGAGAAGTGGGAGGAAGGCAGGCTACTTCGGAGCGGCGGTCCACTCCGAGGTGAGCTGCACGGCCGAGAATCCAGCTGCGGCGCTACCGAGGACGATCTTGTCGCCGGGTTTGACGTCGCGCTCCAAAAGCAGCTGGTGATAGGTGACGGCGACGCTGGCGCTGGCCGTGTTGCCATAGAGGCGATGCGTGTAGATCCCGCGGTCGGGGCGCGCCCCGATGTCTTCGAGGATCTTGCGCACCATGATCTCGCTCGGCTGATGGAACACGAAATGATCGATGTCCTTCGCCTCCATGCCCACGAGCTCCAGATTGCGCTTCATCACCGGCGGGATCAGCTGGCCCAAGCGCATCAGCTCGACCGAGGACGAGGAGAACGTCCCCCCGATCGGCACCTGGCAGAGCTCCCAATGATGGGGCTCGGTATATGTTTCGAGTCCCAGCACTCGCAGGCTCCCGCGCGCGAACGGCTGCCGGCGTAGGAGTACACAGGCTGCCGCGTTGCCCACGGTCAGCCCGGCCGACTTGGTGCGCAGGTCGCGGACGGTCTGAATGTCGTAGCTCAAGTAGTCGTAGGTGAGCTCGGCGGTACAGACGAGAGCCGTACGGTAGCTCGGGTGCAGCGTCATGTAGGCCGCCGCGGCGTGAATGGCCTCGAGGTGGCCGACGCAGGCCTCGGTCACGTCGAAAGCGTGCGTGCGTTTGATGCCGAGGTTGGCGCAGATCTCCATGGCCGTGGCAGGCTCGAAGTACTGCCGAGGAATGGAGCCACAAATGACCAAGTCGACTTCATCGAGCGTCGCATCGTTCTCCGCCAGACAGCGACGCGCTGCGCGCGCGGCATAGTCGGCAACACGTGCGTCGAGCCGTGGCTCCAAGTAGCGTGTCTCGGTGCTGCAGAGGGCGAACACCTTTTCGATCCCTGACTCGATCGCCGGCCACTCCTCGGCCGGGCCACGATAGTTCGCGCGCACGCGACGGACGATCTCGGCGTTGTCGACCCGCACATCGGGAAACACGACGCCGGGCCTAGAGACGTAAAGAGGCGGAATGTTCAATGTTCCTCAATTTTGCACTACCCACGGCCGGGATTCAAAAGGGGAGCTGAGACGACCGGAGGGTTGGTTCTTTTAGGTGGGCTACCCCGCTCGAGCGTGAGCGATTTATCGTTTTGGCGGGGAAGAAGCCTGTGGGGGAGGGACGGAGTCGTCCCTACGTTTCGGTACTGCACAGTGCCCGCCATCGCCGGTTGAACCAACGGTGGGCGGGCACTGAGGGGGCTCGAGCAAGTGGACTCGAGGACGGAGTCGGCGAACCGACGAAGCATCCCGCCGCGCGCAAGAGGAGAAGCGGGATGCGATACGGAAGCGAGCGCGTCGCTAGGGCGGCCTTCGCCGCGATCACGGACAGGTTTCGAGCCGAGTCACGTACCAGGGCGTCGGGTTCACGCAGGTCGTACAGAGCAAACCAAGCAGCCACTGATCGCCACTGCCGGCAGGGACACCGGTGAACGCAGCGCCGCCGATTTCCGGCGTCATGTCCTTCAGATTGAAGTTACTCCCGATGGAGACCGTGCCGCGCCAGAGCTCGGTGGCATTCAGCTCGATGTCCAGGAACTCGTCGTTGAGGTTGATCGAGGGATCGTAGCGCCCCACCAGAACCTCGGTGATCTGGTTGTTCACGAAGGCGCCATTGTACGAGTTGACGGCGATGCTGGAGAACCAGTCGACGAGAATGTCGGTTTGCGCGGCGGGCACCTGCGTCGGCGTGAGCGTGTCGAGGTTGGCGCTCCAGTCGAGCTCGGTCGACGTATCGGTGAGCGCCACGGTGGTGGAGGTGGCGGCTGCGTCCAAGGAGAACGCCTGGATCATCTGGACGTTGCGGCCAATCGTGGTCGGGTGCGCCTGCGCCATCAAGGTGAAGGCGAAGTTCTTGGCTGGGTCGAGGTACTCGAGGAGCAGCTCTTCCTGGACGGGGCCGCCGAAGGACGTGAAGGACGTGATGGGAGCCGAAGTGACGGTGCCGTCGATCGGGAACTGCATCGAAGCGTGAGCCTTGGACTCGAGGTCCTTGTCGCTCTCGTTGATCATGCGCGCCACCTCCGTGAGGGGCACGCTCCAGACAACGAGCGCCACGTTCTTCAGGCCACCCTGGAAGGCCAGATCGTGTCCGAGGAAGTCTTTGGTGAGCGCGCTCCAGTCCATCGTGAGGTTGATGTTGCTGGGCGGCACCTTCACGTCGGGCAGCACGATGGTGCTCTGGAAGGTCATGTTGTTCGCCTCGTCGGCGAGCACGTTGAAAGGCAGAGTCGTCGAGCCACACGCGCTCGCGGTGATGGTCGTGCCGCTGCCACCCGTTCCGGTCGTGGGTGCGCCGCCGCTGGCCGTGGGTGCTCCCCCCGTCATGCTGCCGTCAGTCGGCATCCCGCCACCGGTGCCGGGAGTCATCGGGAAGGGCTCCTCGCAGGCAACGAGGGAGCAGGTCGAAAGCGCGGTGAGAGTGAAGAAGATGCGAGGAAGATAGGACACGGTGGGGATTCTTTCCTGTGAGCTTGGGCGATGTGGCTGGCCCAAGGGGCAAGCCGGAACGGCTTCAGTCAGCGAGCGAACTCGATGGTCTGTGAACGGGGCAAGCGGGCATGATCATCGATGCGAACGCTTCCGTCCGGAGGGAGGACGCGATTGTCCCCACACGAGGGCGGCTTCAAACCTTATTCTGCGAAGGCACCTCGGTCAAAATCTGCCGGGCAACTTCGAGCATCTTTCTTTCGGTTCGACCAGCGCTCGGGAGGTCTCCGCAAAGACATCACGACGTGCGGCATGCGTACCGCGCGCGGCGGGAGTGCGTCTGTCGAGTCGTGAATCATGGTGTGAGTCTCCTCCACACTCCTCGGAGTTCCATCGACGGGGCGCTTCGGTTCGAAATTTCGCTCGACGTGCCGAGCGCGTGCAGGAGTCGTCGAGGTCCGAGAGAATTGTCCACTACGTCTGCATCGGCGGACGGACAGCCGAGCGCCCGAAACCTTCGTCCTCCCGCGGCCAGAAATCTGAGCCAAAATGGGACCGGAAAGGGCGGCAGATTTGTGCATGGAAGCGGAACCTCAAGGCTACTTTTTGTGGTAGCGGCCGGTATGCTCCGCCCGCCCTCGGCGCGTCCCCGTTTTTCCGGGGGGCTGGCCGCCGGCCGGCTTTGCCCAACGGATCTCTCGTGCGCTTTCGTTTCCTCCTTCGTGCCTTGCTCCTGTCCTTTCTCGTGCTCGCGCCCGGCATCGCTCGTGCGCAGGGATACTTCGCCGGCTCGAAAGGCGCGCGCGTCGCCGGTCGCGCGGGAGCGTTCGTGGCCAAGGCCGACGACCTCTCCGCGGCAGAACTGAATCCTGCGGGCTTCGCTCGTATGCCGGGTTGGACTCTCCAGCTTGGTAATCGCTTCTCGTACAACTCGGTCACGTTTCAGCGCGACCCGACGATCGATGTCGCGGCACCTGGTGATCCACCGGCATACTTCAAGCCCGTGTCGAATCAGACGCCGCTCCAGGGGCTCGATCCGCTGCTCGGTGCTGCATTCGGTGTCGGTGATTGGGGCTTCGCCCTCAGTGCCTACGCGCCCCCGGGCATCGCACGCCTGTCCTTTCCTGCGCTGGTCGGACCCGAGGACGCGCTGCCGGCCGGGACGCCGGAAGATCCCTACGACGGCGGCCAGCGCTACATGATGGTGGCGCGCGACGCGGAGATCCTCACGTACGCGGCCAGTGTGGCCTACAAGTTCAAAGATCTATTCGGCGTCGGCGTGACCGCGCAGTGGGTGCACGTGCCGAAGATCGAGTACTCGATGGTCGTCGATGGCGACCTCGCGACGTCTGGCTTCAGCCCGGTGAGGAGTCAGTTCGACATGCAGTCGACCGTGACGGGGTCGGACCCTTTCACGTTCATGGCCGTGATTGGCGGCTGGGTGAGGCCGCTGCCCTTTCTCGAGTTTGGACTCTCCGGGCAGGTGATCCCCGCGCGCATCCAGGCGCAAAGCCGCATGCACATCGATCCACTCGTCATCGAGGGCGATGTGAATCTGTCGCGCGCAGGCGTGCCGGCGGACGACGTCACGCTGTACTTGCCCCTGCCGATGTTTGCTCGCTTCGGGACGCGCTACATCGGAAAGTCGTTCGATGTGGAGCTCGACTTCAGCTACCAGACGTGGTCCCGCGTGCAGGACTTCTACCTGGCGACCAATGGACTGTCGGGCAACATCGTCGGCCCGGCCATCGACCAAACCATTCCCGTCAACGACGTCGTGATCGAGAAGCGCTGGAAGGACAGCTTCACGGTTTCGCTAGGCAGCGACGTGCAAGTCATTCCCGAAAAGCTGACCTTGCGCGGCGGCGTCGGCTTCGAGTCCGGCGTCGCGAACCGGCCCTACGCCCACGTGGACTTTGCGGTGGGCGACCACATCAACGTCGGCATCGGCGGCTCGATGTACTTCGGCAAGCTCGAGGTCGCGCTCGCCTACTCCCTGCGCCACATGGTGCCCTTCCACAACCCTGAGGCCGAGGGCCAAGTCTACCAAGAGAAGCCGGGCCTCGACTGTACGGACCCGGCCGCGCCCTGCCCCGTCCCGCCGGTCGTCAACGGGGGCAGCTACTGGGCCACCTCGCACGCCTTGTCCTTGGACCTGCTCCTGCGCCTGCCATGACCTTCGGTCCAATCTGGACCTGTCCCCATCACCGCCGGGAAGATTCCCGGTTTCTTGCACGTAGGAAGGGAGCCTTCCCTGCGCCCGCCCCGGAGGAAACGTTACTCATGATCAAACGAACCCAAATCTCCCGACGAATCGCAACCTTTGGTCTCGTGACCGCGCTCGGCTTCGGGCTTCTCGGTGGCATCCCGACCGCGAATGCCGGGCCGACACCGAAGGAGATCATGGACAAGGTGGCCCTCAACCTGAAGCTGGACGGCTCCGAAGCGGTGGTGAAGATGACCATCGTCGAGAAGAACGGCACGGCTCGGGCGAACAAGCTTTCGATGGCGACCAAGCTGTACGATGGCGGGAAGACGGAAAAGCGCATCTACCGCTTTCTCGAGCCTGCCGACGTGAAGGGCACCGGCGTGCTCGTGTTCGACTACGAGGCCAAAGCGGACGACCTCTGGATCTTCATGCCCGCCCTGCGCAAGACGCGGCGTATCGTGTCGTCCGATCGCGGCAAGGCGTTCATGGGCAGCGAGTTCTCGTTCGCCGATCTGACCATTCCGGACCTCAGCAGCTACAACGCCGCGCTCGTCAAAGAGGAGAGCGCGGGCGGCGAAGCCTGTTACGTCGTCGACGTGACGCCGAAAGACGCCAACGTGGGCAAAGAGGAAGGCTACTCGAAGAAGACGTACTGGGTCAGCAAGGCCACCTTCGCCGTTCGCAAGGGCGTCTTCTACGACATGAACGGAGCGAAGCTGAAGGAGCTCAGCACGTCGGAGATCAAGCTGCTCGACAGCGCCAAGAAGCGCCACCGGGCCATGAAGATGGAGATGGTCAACGTGCAGAACGGCCGCAAATCCGTCTTCCAGACCGAGCAGATCGCCTTCACGCCGAACACCAAGGACGAATACTTCACGACGCCCTACCTCGAGCGTCCGTGAACGCTGGTCAGCGCTGGGCGTGCCTGAGCGCCCAGCTGACCTTCAGGGTGGCCTCGCTCGAGGCTGGCCGAAGAAGGACGAAGGCCGCAACGCTCTCACCGAGCATTGCGGCCTTTTCCGTTCGTCTCGTGTCGTTCAGGACAGAGGAGGCAGGAACGTCTCGTACAGGAAGGCGCAGTCCTTCCGGATCTGCTCCTCGGTCAGACCGTACTTGGTCAAGTCGTACTTGTGCTCCGACTTGTAGGACCGCTGCTTGATGCCGATCTCGCTGACGGTCGCCTGGAGCTCGGGTGTCATCGGGTGACCGAGGAAGGCGCACATCTCGTCGACCACCGTCTCGAAGTCCGCCATCATGCGATCGTAGCGCACGAAGTACACGCGGCTCTTGTCGATGCGGCCGTGGGTCCAGTCGTCGTGGAAGCGCTCCATAATCTTGATTTGCCCCTTATAGAGGCGATCGAGGTAGCGCCGACGAATGGCCTCGGGCTTCTTCCAGAAGCCAAAGGCGCGATCGAGAGGACCGGTCACCAGACTCATGGTGCTCGGAATGATGTCGACTGGGTCGCGGACCATGTACAGGATGCGTGCCTCCGGGAAACGAGCGAGGAACTGGGGCAGACGCGTCGACAGCGTGAACAACTTGGCGACATTGCGGTCGCCGCCATGCTTCACCAGGCTTCGCGCCCACAGTTTGTCGAGCCAGTCGAAGTCGCGCTGCGAGGTGTCGCGCACGCGTGGGTCGAAGTCGTCGATCAGGTCTTCCTCGTCGAAGGCCAGAAAGAACCCATAGAGGAAGAAGCCGTCGAGGTAGCGAAAGAGGAGCGCCACGTCGTCGGTTTCGACGGACGTGAGGCTGGTCTCGTGGGCGGCCGTCGAGTGATATTTGGCTGGGCTCAGCTTCTCGAGGATGGGCAGAATGGGCTTTAGCAGCGCCTGCAGCAGGAGCGACGGGTAGAGCATCAAGAAGAGCTCCATGCCTGCGCCGAAACCGGCATCCGACAAGAAGCGCTGCAAGAAGGTGGTGCCAGTTCGTGGATTGCCGACGAGCACGATGGGGCGCGTGGCCTTCTTTCCCCAAAGGGAAGGGAAGAAAAGCCAGTCGAGCGTCATAAACATCCACACCAGGAAGCGCAGGAAGAGGAAGAGCAAGCCGAGCGGAAGGGGTGCCACGCCGAGGCCGTGGACTTTGCGCATCACTCGATAGATGCGGCGCATTCTCTGAAAGGTGGTGTTCATGATGAGGATTACGGAGTGGGGGGCGGCACGACGAACGTGCTTTCCACTCGACCGAGCCCGGGTACCCCGAACCCGCGTCGCCAAGCAACTAGTTCTGTTGCGATTCCGCTGATTTTTCCGCTTCCACCTCGCTGATTGCAGTCTGATTCCGAAATTCCGCCCCCGCCCCCGTCATCCACTCCCGAGCGCCTTTTTTGAGCCAATTTCGCGTCCACATTCACGTACGGAGTCGGGTGTGATCTCACTCACTTCGTGCTTCAATTTCGAGGTCATCATGAGTCTGCCCAACACCAAAAAAGCCCGTTTCCATCGCCGACGACTCGGCAGCATGTTCATGGCACTCGCCATCACGATCGGCGCCGCCAGCGCCGCCTGGGCGGACGGCGTGCCGTCGATGGGCGAGCTCGCGAACGGTCCGTTCTCACACATGCACATGTTGCTCGAGAAGACGGTGCTGAAGGTCGACGTCGCCAAGATCGAAGTGGCGGTCGACAAGCCCACACAGGACAAGCTGGCCGCAGCGGCGAGCGGCAAGCCGTTCTCTCCTGCGCTGGAGAGCGAGCTGGCCAAGATCGTGTTGCATGCGGACGAAGCGATCATTCAGATGCGGTTCGTCCGCGACGTCAGTCTGAGCCAGTGGATCGATGGCGTTCGGGAGAGCTTGGACAAGGCAGTCGCAGCGGGACTGCTCGCGCCCGCATTGAAGAAGCAGGTGAGCGATGGCCTGCCGACCTGGTTCAAGGCGGCGGAGGCTCGCGGTTTGAAGACGGGCGACCGCATTCTCTACCGCGTCAGGCCGAGCTCCTTGCGCAGCATGATCGTGCAAAACGACGGCAAGGTGGTCGTCGATCGCACGGACGAAGGGGCGGACAAGAGCGACATGGCGCTTGCCTCGTACTTCGCGCCCGGGACTGACTACCGCACGCTGCTCCTTCAGTCGCTGAAGTGAAGTAAGGAGCAAAGCAGAGCCTGCCTGCGTCGCCCCAAGGCATTTCAGCGTACGGGAGTGGACGCAGGCGGGATCGCTGGCGCAGAGCGGGCTGGTCGTTCTAGAAGGCCGGCCTCTCATGCTTGGTCGATCGCAGAGCCTGCTGCTGCTCATTCTTTCTTCTGGTCTCTTCGGTACGTTCGCTTGTGGCACCTCGCCTGCCGGTGATGGTGTCGGCGGAGGAACCTCTAGCGGTGGTGCGCCCACGGGCGCTGGCGCGAGCGCTGCCGCCGGCGGCCAGCTCGCGAGTGGAGGTCACGCTGGAGCACTCAGTGGCAGCGGTGCCACCAGCTCCTGGGGCGGAGCTGGTGGTAGCCCACAGAGCACGCGCCTCCCTGGCACCGAGGGCTACGACTGCTCGCCTGCGAGCGATGCGCTGCCGCCCATGCAGCTGCGACCCATCGTCGAGGGGCTCGACTTTCCATCCTTGGTCGTCCACGCGCCGGGCGATCCACGACTCTTCATCGTGGAGCAGGGGGGCACGATTCGCGTGTACGAAAACGGTGCGCTCGTCGGCGAGCCGTTCTTGGACATCTCGGCCAAGGTCGCGAGTGCTGCGGACGATAGTGGCACCGACCATGGTGATCGCGGACTGAACGGCGTTGCCTTCCACCCGAACTTCGCGGCAACTGGCCTATTTTACGTGCACTACAATGCGATGAGTCCGGACTCACCCTACGAGACCGGCACCACGGTCATCGCGGAGTATCAGGTCGACCCGGGCAACCCGAACCTCGCCGACGAGTTCAGTGAGCATGTGCTGCTCACGATTCCGCAGCCCAACGTCGACCACAACGGCGGGACCATTGCGTTCGGCCTCGACGGACACCTGTACATCGCGATGGGCGATGGCGACGGCGGTCGCGGATCGGAGATCGATCCGGGAGAGACGGGCCAGGATCCGAGTGACTTACTCGGATCGGTGCTGCGCATCGCCGTAGCCTCGAGCCCCGGCCAGCCCTACGCGGTGCCCAGCGGGAACCTGCGGGACGCAAACTCGGCCGCCGCTCCCGAGGTGTGGAACCTCGGGTTGCGCAATCCATTTCGGATGAACTTCGATGCGTGCACGAGCGCGCTCTACATCGGCGACGTAGGCTACGAGACGACGGAAGAAGTCGACGTCGAGCTGCCGTTGCAAGGCGGCAGAAACTACGGCTGGCCGCTGCTCGAAGGCAGCACCTGCATCCTGGAAGGATGCGATTCTTCGGGCCTGGTCGCGCCAGTCCTCACCTACGATCACCCCGGAGCGAGCAGCGAAAATCCTGGAACCATCATCGGAGGCGCGGTCTACCGCGGAGCCGCGATTCCGGCGCTCCGGGGTAGCTACGTCTACGCCGATCACTATTTGGCGTACGCGGACCACGAGATTTGGGCCACCGTGATTGACCCCGCTACCGGCACTGGGACGCCTCCCATCGTACTCACGGATGACCTCAATCCAGCAGACGACGACCTGGGCATCACGTCGATTCAGAATGGCCCCGACGGGGAGCTCTATTTCACCGCCTACATAGCGGGCGTGGTCCTTCGGCTCGAGCCAGAATGACGTTCGCCGACGTGCGGGGACGCTTCACCGATGGCTGCTTGCCGGGGTGAGCTTGCGGCGTAGCATCGGATTCCGTGGAGCAGCCGAGTGACAGCACGGAAGCAGGCTCGCGTTTGACACGGGCGCGCACCAGCGTGCTTTCTGCGCGCGCGTTGCACAAAAGCTACCAGATGGGGGAGGTGGTCGTGCAGGCCCTACGGGGCGTGGATTTCGACCTCTACAGCGGCGAGCTCCTCGTCTTGCTCGGGGCGTCCGGCAGCGGCAAGTCGACGCTGCTCAATATCGTCGGGGGCCTCGACGTGCCGACTTCGGGCAGTATCTCGTACCTGGGCACGGACCTGAGCCAAGCGTCGGATGCGGAGCTCACGGAGTATCGTCGGCGACACGTCGGCTTCGTCTTTCAGTTCTACAACCTGATTGCCAGCCTCACGGCAGCCGAGAACGTCGATCTCGTGACGGACATCGCTGACGACAGCCTGCCGGCACGAGACGCGCTTGCGCTCGTGGGCCTGTCCGAACGGGCCGATCACTTCCCAGCGCAGCTTTCGGGTGGCGAGCAGCAGCGCGTCGCGATTGCGCGTGCCATCGCCAAGAAGCCGCATTTGCTCCTCTGTGACGAACCTACCGGAGCGCTCGACTACCGCACGGGGGTCGCGGTGCTCGAGGTGATCGAGACCATCAACCGCCAGCTCGGAACTTCAACGGCGCTGATCACTCACAATGCACCGGTTGCTCAGATGGCCGATCGCGTCATCACGCTCTCCGACGGCCTGATCGTTCAGGACCGTCCGAACCCCGAGCGTAGGAGCCCGCGGGAGATCGCCTGGTGAAGCCGCTGACGAACAAGCTCGTCAGGGATCTGTCCGCCATCGTCGGCCAGGTCATCACGATCGCGCTCGTCGTCGCCTGCGGTATCTCCAGCTACATCACCATGCGTACCGCGTACGACTCGCTGCTTTCTGCGCGGGATCGCTACTACGAGCAGCATCGATTCTCGGACGTCTTTGCCACGCTCGAACGTGCCCCTCAGTCGGTGCGAAGTCGGCTCGAGACCATCCCCGGTGTTGCGGAGGTCGAGACGCGCATCGTCGAGATGGCGCTGGTTCCGCTGCCCCAGCTGGCTCGCCCGGCCAGCGGAGCCGTCGTCGGGATGGAGCGCGCCGAGAACTCGAATCAGAACCGCATCTATCTATTGGAAGGCAGAACACTCGACCCGACCCATCCCGACGAAGCGCTCGTGATCGAGGGGTTCGCCAAGGCGCATCGAATCAGGCCGGGCGACGAGCTCGAGGTCGTCATGAACGGGAAGTTGCGCCCCCTTCGCATCGTGGGTATCGCACTGTCGCCGGAGTACGTGATGAACATCGCACCCGGCCAGATGACGTACGATCCGGCGCTCTCTCCGGTTCTGTGGATGAATCAGTCGGCGCTGGAGGCCGCCTTTCGCCTGGAGGGCGCCTTCAATAGCGCCACATTTCGTCTGGACCGAGACGCCAATCTCGCCTCCGTCTTGGAGCGCATTGACGCTGAGCTGGCTCGCTTTGGAGGCCTTGGGGCCGTCGGGCGCGACAAGCAGATGAGCAACTTCGTGCTCAGTGGTGAGCTTGCTCAGCTCGCGGCGATGGCGGGTTTCGTTCCTTACCTTTTCCTGGGCGTCGCTGCCCTGCTCGTCAACGTCGTGCTCTCGCGCCTCGTGCAGCTCGAACGCAGCGCCATCGCCACTCTGAAAGCGCTCGGCTACCGAGATTTCAGGATTGGCCTCTACTACCTCGAGCTCGTTTCGATCATCGTCGTGTTCGGTGCGGCGGTCGGCGTCGCGCTCGGAGCCTGGGCCGGGCGCGCGATGATGAACATGTACACCGGTCTCTACTTTCGCTTCCCCGAGGCGGAATACCAGCTGACCCCGAGTGCGATCGCGTTTGCCGTCCTCGTGAGCCTGGCGTCTGCCATCGTGGGCGCGTGGATCTCCGTCCGTGGCATCATGGAGATGCCACCGGCGGAAGCCATGCAGCCGCCGGCACCGACCAAATATCGACGTTCCCTGCTCGAACGGCTCGGCTTGTGGTCGTTCTTGGGTCCGGTGCCGCGCATGATCTGGCGCGAGGTGACGCGTCGGCCAGCGCGGCTTCTCCTATCGGCGCTCGGCATTTCGGCCTCCATCGGCATCGTCGTCGTCGCGCGGTCGATGTGGGACTCGATGAGTTATCTCATCGACGTGCAGTTCCAGCGGTCCATGCGTGAGGACCTGAACGTGACCTTCATGCGTCCCCTGTCGCCCGACGTATTGTCGAGCCTGCGGCATCTGCCCGGCGTGCACTATGTCGAAGGACTTCGAAATGTGCCTGTGCGCATGCAAGCTGGGCACCACCGGCGTGACAGCACCCTGATCGGTTACCCCGAGGACGCGCGACTTCGCTACCTCTTGGATGGTACCGCGCAGCCATTTCCGGTGCCGCCGGACGGGGTGCTCTTGACCAGTAAGCTGGCTGAGGTGCTGGGGGTACGGGCCGGCGACGAGCTCACGGTGGAGCTCAGGGAAGGCTCGTTTCGCAAGGAGAAGGTGATCGTCGCGGGCATGGTCGACGAGCCGTTTGGTATGCAAGGGCACATGACGGCGCGCGCACTCGCACGCTTGGCGCGTGATACCGGCGCCGTGAACACCGCGCTCTTGTCCATCGATCCGGCTGCCGTGGGGGACATCGAACGTCGGCTCAAGGCCATGCCCACCGTGGCGAGCGTGGCCAGTCCGAAGGACTTCAAGCGTCAGTTCGACGAGCAAAGCGCTGCCGTGGTCAACGTCTTCACCATCATCATGATGGTCTTTGCTTGCGTCATCGCGATCGGCGTCGTCTACAACAATGCGCGCGTGTCGCTCTCGCAGAGAACGCGTGACCTCGGTAGCTTGCGCGTGCTCGGCTTCACTCGGCGCGAGATCGCCGGCATCTTGTTCGGCGAGCAGGCGATTCAAGTGGTGCTCTCGGTGCCGCCCGGGCTCCTGCTCGGGCGTTGGATGGCGGGCGCCATGTTCGCCAATACGGATCCGGAGACGTACCGAATGACGGTGGTCGTTTCACCTCCGACCTACGTTTTCGCCGTTCTGGTGACGGCATTGGCCGCGGTCGTGAGCGCACTCTTGCTCCGCCGCAAGTTGAATCAGTTGGATCTGATCGGTGTACTCAAGACCCGGGAGTGAACATGACAGAGGAAAGCACGCCGAATCAGCGTCGGCGCAAGAAGAACCCCTGGCCCAAGCGAATTCTGCTCTCGGGGTTCGTGCTCTTGGCCGGCGCGGGCATCGCCGTCGCCATGAAACCCAAGCCTCTCGAGGTCGAAGTGGAGAGCGCCAGTCGTGGTCAGTTGATCGTGACGGTGAACGAGGACGGGGTCACGCGAGTGACGGACCGCTTCGTGATTTCGGCGCCGCTAGCCGGAAACCTGGCGCGCATCGAGCTGCATGCGGGCGACTCCGTGAAGCAGGGGGACGTCATCGCGCGCATCTTGCCGCTTCGAGCGCCACTACTCGATGCGCGCACTCGCTCCGAGTCCGAGGCGAGGGTCAGTGCGGCGATGGCTGGACTCGCGCAGAGCAAGGCGCAGATCGATCGCGCTCGTGTTGCTCGCGACTACGCCGTCGAAGAGAGTGAGAGCGCGCGAAGGCTGGAAAAGTCAGGCACTTTGAGCCGACAGGCACTCGACCGCGCTCTCGTCGATGAGCGCTCCCGGTCGGCGGAGCTGGCCTCGGCTGAGTTTGCGGCACGGGTCGCCGAGCACGAGCTCAGCATGGCCCGCGCAGCCCTCGGGCGTATGGGCGCCGGCGACGGTGGCGAACAGTTCGAAGTCACGAGTCCGGTGTCGGGGCGCGTCCTTCGGGTCGTGCAAGAGAGCGAAGGCGTCGTCCAGGCCGGGAGCAACCTACTCGAGGTTGGTGACCCTGCGGCCTTGGAGATTGCCGTCGACATCCTCACGAGCGACGCCGTGCACGTCTCACCCGGAGCTCGTGTGTCTCTCGACGAGTGGGGAGGCGACACCCTCTCGGCGACCGTGCGCATGATCGAGCCGTCAGCCTTCACGCGTCTTTCGGCCTTGGGCGTCGAAGAGCAGCGTGTGAACGCGGTGGTGGACGTGCTGAGTCCGTATGACGCGTGGAAGGCCCTCGGGGATGGCTACCGCGTTGCCGCCAAGATCGAAGTGTACCGTAGCGAAAATGCCCTCATGATTCCGTGGAGTGCGCTCTTTCGACGCGGGCAGTCTTGGGCCGTGTTCGTGCTCGCTGCCGAGGGGACGGCTCGACTCCGGCCTCTGCGGATCGGTCGTAGAAACGAGCTCTTGGTCGAAGTGCTCGAGGGCCTCGAAGTGGGAGCGCGAGTCATCTTGCATCCGAGCGAGCGCATCAGCGACGGCACACTCGTGGTCGCGCACTGAGGCCAGGTGGAGCGGCGGGTCGTCGGGACGCCTCTTGCGTGCTTCTGCGCGCGGGCACGGTGCTTCTCATCGGCAGGGTGCGACTCGAGGCACCCTGCTAGGGAGCCTTCGCCCGCGTGGCGCGAAAGTCGCCCCAAAGCAGGCGAGGCAGGTACCAGGCATCCTTGGAATAGCGGCGGAGGAGGCGGCCTGGATCCCCGAGCAGGCGGTAGACCCACTCGAGGCCGACGACCTGCATCCAGCGGGGCGCGCGGGTGACCGTCCCCGCCAGAAAGTCGATCGTTGCACCGACGCACAAGAGCACGGTGCCCGGGAGGCGCTCTCGATGCTGGTGGGCCCAGAGCTCCTGCTTGGGTGCCCCGAGCCCCAGCACCACGATTTGCGCCCGACTCTCGTTGATTTGTCGCGTGATGCGGTCGGACCATTCGCTAGCGTGCTCGAAGCCGCGCGGAGGGCTCAAGCGCCCCACGAGCTCCAAACCGGGGTAGCGCTGCCGGACCGTACGCTCTGCCGCCAGCGACGCCTCCTCGGTCCCGCCGAGCAGGAACACGCGCGTACCTGCGGGTGCTGCTTCCAGGACGCGTGGCGTGAGGTCGCTGCCGGTCACGCGCTCAGGAAGGGGCGCGGCACTGAGGCGTGAGGCCCAGACGAGCGGCATGCCATCGGCGAGAATCAGGGCGGCTGCCTGGTACGCGGCGACCAGGGCCGGATTTTCCTGCAGCTGTACCGCGTGGTCGAGGTTCGGTGTCACGACGATGCGGCACGGGGTCGTCGCGTCGGTCGTGCTGGCTTGCACATAGCCGAGCACCGCGGCCACCGCTTGCTCCATCGTCAGCACGTCGACTTCGACGCCGAGGGCCCGCGTTCGCTGGCCGGTCCCCAAGAGCGCTGGGTTCACCTCAGAGGACTCCGACCGTCTCACGCAATCGGACTAGGTAATGCGGCGCGGCGCCCAGCACCCGCTCGGCCCGGCTGATGTCGAGTACGCTGTAGGCTGGACGCCGAGCTGGCCGAGGAAACTCTGCTGTCGTGCACGGTACGACCGTACAGGTCGAGCCGAGTGCTTCCTTGATGGCCAGCGTGAGCCCGTACCAGGTGCACTCGCCCTCGTCGGTCACATGGAACGTTCCGCGCTCGCCGCGATCGAGCAAGGCCAGGGAACGCTCCGCCAGCGTTCGCACGTGCGTCGGTCGTCCCCGTTGATCGTCGACGACCTTGATCTCGCTCTTCTCTCGCAAGAGCTTGACCATGGTGCGCACGAAATTTTGGCCCCAGGGCGCATAAACCCAGCTCGTTCGCACCAGCAAGTAGTCGGCACCGCTCTCTTCCAAGAGCTCCTCGCCGCGCGCCTTGGTACGACCGTAAGCTCCGAGCGGGCCGCGCGGGTGCTCGATCGGGTACGGCTCTCGCGCTGCACCGTCGAACACATAGTCAGTGCTGAAATGGAGCAGGGGCACGTCGGCCGCTTTGCACAGCGAGGCCAGCTTCGCCACCGCTTCGGCATTGATCTTGTGGGCCAGCTCCTCATCCGTCTCGGCGGCGTCGACGGCAGTGAAGGCCGCGCAGTTGATGACCGCACGCGCCCCGCGCAGCGGAAGCATGACGTGGTCGGGGCGTGCCAGATCGCAGTCGGCCTGGTCCAAGGCGATGAACTCTTCGCCGCGTGCCTGCAAGAGGTCGAGGAACATCGTCCCCAGCTGGCCCGATGAACCGAGGACGACGAGGCGGCTCATCGAGCTCCTCCGAGTCGCTCGAGCGGAACGTCACGCAGCAGGAATCCAGCGCGATCCTTGGCGGATAGCTCGGGTTCTGCAATCGGCCAGGGGATGCCGAGATCGGGATCGTCGAAGCGGATGCTGAGCTCCGTTTCCGGATGGTAGAGGTCCGTTACCTTGTAGTGCACGTGCGCAGTCTCGCTCGTGACGCAGAAGCCGTGGGCAAAACCGGGCGGCACGAAGATCTGCAGGTGGTTCTCTTCCGAGAGTTCCGCACTGACCCACTTGCCGAACGTGGGGGAGCCTGGACGTACGTCCACCGCGACGTCGAAGATGGATCCGGTGACGGCCATGACTAGCTTGCCCTGATCGAACGGGTGCTGCAGGTGTAGGCCGCGCAGAGTGCCGCGGCGGGAGAACGACAGGTTGTCCTGCACGAAGCTCGTGCCCAGCGGGTGTCCAGGCATCGACTTGGGAGAGTGAGTCTCCAGAAAATACCCGCGCGCATCGCCGAAGACGCGGGGCGCGATCAAGAGCACGTCAGGGATGGCCAGGGGCGTGACTTGGCTCATTTCTTGGCCTCTGGGCCGGTGGGGCCGGCCTCGAGCAGGGAGACGAGGTAGCGGGCATAGCTCGTCTTTCCGAGCGCATCGATGTTCTGGCGAAGCTTCGCGGCATCGATCCACCCTTGGGCGTACGCGATCTCTTCCGGACACGCGATGCGTAGGCCCTGGCGTTCTTGAACGGCCTGCACGAACTGCGCGGCCTGCAACATGGCGTCGGGTGAGCCGGTGTCGAGCCAGGCAATGCCACGGCCAAGTCGCTCGAGGGTGAGGGATCCATCCTCCAGGTAGAGGCGGTTGAGGTCGGTGATCTCGAGCTCACCACGCGGTGAAGGCTTGAGCGCCTTGGCGAAATCCACCACGCGCTGATCGTAGAAATAGAGCCCGGTCACGGCGAAGTTGCTCTTCGGCTGCTTCGGCTTTTCTTCCAAGCTCACTACGCGACCGTGCGCATCGAACTCGGCGACGCCGTAGTCCTGGGGCGTCGCCGTGTGGTAGCCGAAAATACGCGCTCCATGCTGAATTTGCGCCGCTTCTTTGAGCGAACCCTGCAGGCCGTGGCCGAAGAAGATGTTGTCGCCGAGCACCAGCGCGCACGGCTTGCCGGCGATGAACTGCTCCCCGAGCAAGAACGCCTGGGCCAAGCCATCAGGCGACGGCTGCACGGTCTGCTGGATCTGCATGCCCCACTGCGAGCCATCTCCCAGGAGCGCTTCGAACGCGGACCGGTCATGTGGAGTGGTAATGACCAAGACCTCGCGGATGCCCGCCAGCATGAGCGTGCTCAGCGGGTAATAGAGCATGGGCTTGTCGTAGACTGGTGCCAGCTGCTTGCTCACCGCTTTGGTGATGGGGAACAAGCGGGTGCCAGTGCCGCCCGCTAGAATGATGCCTTTCACGAACCGGTCCTTTCCGAGTAGTTCAGCTCGAGCCACTTTTTGTACTCGCCGCTCGTGATTGATTCGACCCAGGTTTGATTTTCCAGGTACCAGCCGACCGTGCGAGCCAGGCCAGTTTCTGGGGTCTCCGCGGGCGACCAGCCGCACTCTCGGCGAATCTTCTCGGCGTCGATGGCGTAGCGGTGGTCGTGACCTGGGCGGTCCTTCACGAAGGTAATGAGCCCGAGGACGTCTGCTTCACTGCGGCCGGTGGCGTGGGCTACCGCGCGGCACAGGCGCTCGACCAATGCGAGATTGGTCGACTCGTTGTTGCCCCCGACGTTGTACGTCTCGCCATCGCGACCGCGTTCGATCACTGCCCAGATGGCGCTCACGTGATCGGAGACGTAGAGCCAATCGCGAACGTTGTCTCCCTTGCCGTAGACGGGCAGGGGCTGATTCGCGAGCGCGTTCTTGATCATCAGCGGGATCAGCTTCTCGGGGAACTGATACGGCCCGTAGTTGTTCGAGCAGTTCGTGAGGCGCGCGCGCAATCCGTACGTCCGATGATAGGCGCGCACCAGGTGATCGCTCGCGGCCTTCGAGGCCGAATAGGGGCTCGACGGGTCGTAGGGCGTGGTTTCCACGAAGTAGCCGGTGGGGCCGAGGGAGCCGTACACCTCGTCGGTACTCACATGATGAAACAGGATGTCTCCCTGTTTTTGCGCGCGGACCGCTTCGAGCAGGTGGAACGTCCCGACGATGTTGGACTCGATGAAGGCAGCCGGCCCGAGGATGCTCCGATCGACGTGGCTCTCCGCGGCGAAGTGTACGACGATGTCAGGTGCGGCGCGCTCGACGACTCGCCGAGTTTCATCACGATCCCGAAGGTCTAGGCGGTGGAACTCGTAATTGGGCGCGCTCGCGATGGCGTCCAGATTCCGAATGTTGGCCGCGTACGACAGCGAGTCGACGTTGATGAAGTGACAATCGCCCCTGCTCGGCACGGACTCGAGCAGGAAGTTCGACCCAATGAAGCCCGCGCCGCCCGTGACCAGAACCCGCATCGTGTCCGGAGTTGAGCAGGCCGATCCACGGCCGGCAATCCGTCGTCGCAGCCGAAATTTTGTGGTATGAGCACCAGGGCCAGAGGCCTGATTCCGGTTGCGCTGGATTCGCGGGCGCCCCTGGGTGGCTAGTCATTGTTTCTGACACCAGGCAAAAGGTAGGTTTGGCGGGCCGTGCCGCGAGCAGGAGTCCAACTTGGCGTCCAATGACCGGGCCTCCCCCGGCGGGCGCCTTCGCCCTTACGCTCAATGGATCTGGCGCGTCCAACGACTCGTGGACGCGCTGTTCATCGTCCTCACGTTCTGGGGCGCGACCAGGCGGGATCCAAGTCGGTTTCGCATCGAAGACATCGCAGCCGTCGTGCTGGCGGTGGCGTGGTTCCAGCTCGTCGCTCCCGCTTTCGGTCTGTACCGCTCGTGGCGCGGAAGCCACTACAAGGACGAGTTCGGCGCCGTCTCGCTGACGTGGCTCTGCACCATTCCGGTGCTGCTCGCGGCTGCGTTCTTCACCAAGCGCAGCGACGCGTTCTCGCGCGTCGACACCTTCGTCTGGATGATCACCGCTCCGCTGGCGCTCATCGTGGTGAGGTTTGCAGCGCGCTTGTATCTACGTCGCCAGCGGGCGGCAGGGCGGAACCTCCGTCGCGTTGCCATCGCCGGCGCGACCGAGCTCGGCGCGCGCTTGGTCGAGCGCATGGAGAGCATGCCCGAGGCGGGCAACGTCGTGGTTGGTTTCTACGACGACCGCACCCCGGCACGCCTTGCGGCCAAGCACCTAGCCGGCAAGCGGCTGCGCGGCGGCCTCAAGGAGCTCGTGGATGCCGCCCGGCGTGGTCGAATCGACGTGGTCCACATCGCTCTGCCCCTGCGGGCGGAGCGGCGCATTCGTCAGATCATCACCGAGCTGGCGGACACGACCGCGACCGTGAACGTAGCGACCGACCTGTTTATTTTTGACCTGATGCAGGCGCGTTGGGATTCCGTCGGCGACGTGCCCGTGGTCAGCGTGTTCGACACGCCTTTCGAGGGGTTGGGCGGCTGGGTCAAGCGCGTCGAGGACGTCGTCCTCTCGTCGATCATTCTGTGCCTCATCGCCCTGCCGATGCTGGTCATCGCGATTGGCGTGAAGATGTCCTCCAAGGGGCCGGTGTTCTTCCGCCAGAATCGTTACGGCCTCAACGGACAGCCCATCCAGGTATTGAAGTTTCGGACGATGACGACCATGGACGACGGCGCTGTCGTGGTCCAGGCGAGCCGAAACGACAGCCGAATCACGCCGTTTGGCGCATTTCTGCGGCGGACTTCCCTCGACGAATTGCCGCAGTTCATCAACGTCCTGCGCGGGGAGATGTCCGTTGTGGGTCCGCGGCCGCACGCGGTCGCCCACAACGAGATGTATCGCGGTCGAATTCGTGGCTACATGCTGCGCCACAAGGTAAAACCCGGTATTACCGGATGGGCCCAGGTGAACGGTTGGCGTGGCGAGACCGAAGTCTTGTCCAAGATGGAGAGTCGCGTCGAGCACGACCTCTACTACATCGACAACTGGAGCTTGCTCTGGGACCTACAAATCGTACTTTTGACAATCTTCGGCAGGCGCGTGCGGTCGAACGCCTTCTGAGCCTTCACCTTTTCCCCTTCAGCACGTCCGGGTCGATCAGGCCCCGCCGAACGATCGTTCGGCCCAGAACCCCCATGTCAGTCCCGGCGAGCCGGGCGACGGCCCGAGAATGAGCGCACCTCACGACGACAAGAAGCGGCCGGGCGTGGCCAAGCCCCCTACGGATTCCGATTCCGTGGGGCTCTCGACCGTGCCGCGTCGTCGCATCGTCGTCGGTGGAGACCCGAAGGCCGGCTCGTCGAACCCGCCGGCTGAGTCTGCTCCGAGCAAGCGTGCCAGCCCCTCGTCGGACCGCGGGCGCGAGAAGCGCAGCTCGGCGCCTGCCCACCTCAGAAACCGGCGCGAGAAACTGGCGGGTACAGGCTATTCCGAGGTTCCAGCCAACGCGGAGGAGCGGGTTGCTCCCTCGGCGATTCCCCGCGCGCCGCGCTTGCCTCAGATCGATGGCGAGGGCGAGGGCCCGGGCGGCGCGAATGCGCGCACGGCCGTGGGCGTCCTCGGGGTTGGCGCGCGCCGCGACGGCGACGAAGTGGGACGCTCCACGCGCGGTGTTGCCAGCCCGACGCCCCCCTCCGAAGGGCGCACCTCGGAACGGCGTTCCTCCCCGAGCCGGTCGAAAGGCCCCCTGCGGCGCTCGGATACTGCGCGCTCGGTGGTGAATCCTACTTTGCAAGAGGCGGACGCGAGTGGAACGGCCGCGCCGACCTCCGCCGCGAGCACTCCCATTCCGAGCGGCAGCGCCGCGGCTTCGCTCCACGAGCCAGCGCGAGGAGTCTCGCCGGCCGCCGTGAGCGCCATGAGCGGCGGCACGTTGATCGGCGGCATGAATCCGCTGCTCGTCGCTCCGGCTGTACTGCCGAAGGCCGAGGGGCCTTTCGAGGCTGCCGGGGGGTTCGACGAAGTGGGTCCGGTGACGGACGCCAACTTTCCACCGGTGTATTCGCCGTCGGGGACGTTGCAAAGCATGTCCGCCGTCCGCCCCGAGGTGGGGGACTTCCCCGGTGCCGGCAAGTTCAAGAGCACGTTGACGGGGGCCGGGTACCTCTCCGCGGAAGCGCGCGATCTCCTGAGTCGAGCCGGGAGCGAGAGCGATCGTTCCGCCAGCCGAGGGCCGGAGTCCGGGCGCTTCCATCCCGAAAGGACCATGGTGGGCCTGCCGCAACCGGGCGGGCCCCAGCCGGTGGTGAAGCCACTCCGACCGAGCCCTCCGCCGGTCGTCCTGTCCGAGCCGAGGGGCGCATCCCTGCTCGTGGCCATCGCCGAGGCCGCTCAAGGGCAGCTTCGCGAGAGCGAGATTCCCGTCCCGAGCGAGCGCCTCGAGGCAGAGGTGCTGCAGCAGCTCGGCCAACTCGACGAAGCGCTCAAGAGCTCGCCCCGAGTTCCCAGCTTCGATCGCGCGCCATCGAGCAGACCGTCGCGACCCTTCTCGGCGCAGCTCGGCGATCGCGACTCCGATGCCAGTTTCCGCATCGATAGTGCGCCGGGTTCCTCGATCGATGCGCCGTCGCCCGGATCGGTCCCCAGCCCCTCGGCTTTGCCCGGAGACGCCCCGGCGATGGGCCCGACGGGTCTACCGACGGTCGGCCGCTACGAGGTGCTCGCGCGTTTGAAGAGCGGTGGCATGGGGAGCGTCTACATGTGCCGGCTCTCGGGCAATGCCGGTTTTCGTCGATTGTTCGCGATGAAGGTGCTGCACGCTCACCTCAATCGCGATGCCGAGGCGCTCGAGTCGTTCCAACGCGAAGCTCGAGTTCTGGCTTGCGTCCACCATCCGAACATCGTCGGAGTCGTCGATTTCGGGAGCGAGCACGAGCCGTACATCGTGCTCGAGTACGTAGAAGGAGGCAGCCTCCATGAGCTGCTTCGCGCGACCACGGGTGGCCGCGATCCGCGCCTGGTGCTCACCATCATCCTCGACGTACTCGAGGGGCTCACGGCCGCGCACGCGGCGAACGACGAAAACGGGGCACCGCTCGGCCTGGTTCACTGTGACGTCTGTCCTCAGAACATCCTCGTTGGTGTCGACGGGACCTCGCGACTGACCGACTTTGGCATCGCGCAAACCAACGAATCTCGCCTGCACCCCGAGCAGCTTCGCGGCAAGCCTCGCTACCTCGCGCCGGAACGCACGACGTCGGGTAGCATCGACGCGCGCGTCGATTTGTTTTCGCTCGGTGTCGTGCTGTACGCCGCGTTGACTGGTGTCGAGCCGTTCGTCGGCGAGACGGCAGAAGAAACCCGTTGGAACGTAGCGAACAAGGCCGTGCCCGCGCCGAGCACCGTGGGCTTTCGGCCGCCGCCGTCGCTGGATTGGCTGTGCTTGAAAGCGCTCGCCAAGGATCCTGCGGGCCGCTTCCAGTCTGCCGAAGAGATGGCGAGCCAGCTTCGGCGCATCGGCGAACGTGAAGGCTTGCTCGCTCCACGTAACGAAGTCAGCGAGTGGGTGAGAATCACCCTGGCGCCCAGCCTCGCCGCAAGGCGGGTGGCCTCTCGTCGCGGAACGGTGACCGGGGGCGGCCGTCTCGGATCGATGACGCCGCCGCCTGTCCAGGCGGTCGAACCGGGGCTCGGTCAGCCACCCCGCACTGCTCCGCCGCCCTCGTCCGCCGAGAACACGGCGCCGCTTTCGTCGGAGGCGAGCGATTTCTCGGAGAACACCGAGGTCATTGGGGGTGACGGTGCCAAGCGCCTGCGCTCCAAGCGTGTTCTCTACGGAACGATCGCGCTCTGCGTCGGGATTTTGCTGTGGGGCATGCTCGCCCCGCAGTCGCTCGCCAAGATGTTCTCGATCGAGGACGAGTCGGGCTCGGCCGAGGGTAATGAGGCGCCCGCGCCGGAGGATCCCGCTGGCGCCATCGTTCCCGAGCTCGGGCCGTCGTTCGAGGACTCGGCCAAAGCACCGGAGGCCCCGCCGCTGTGACCGATGGGCCCGTCCCTGGTGGCCGTGCGCCCCTGGCGAGCGAACTCGACCTTCTGGTGGGAGACGTCGAACAAGAGGGTACGTCCGCCACTGCGTTCCTCGTCGGCTTGAGCGGGAAGCACGCGGGCAAGCTGTTCAAGGTGCGCCCTGGTGAGAGCATCATCGGGCGCTCGTCGTCGGCGCTCGTACGCCTGGAGGAACGCGCCGCCTCGCACCAGCACGCCAAGTTGATGCTCAGCAGCCGCGGCTGCTTCATCGTGGACCTTCAAAGCACCAACGGCACGTTCGTCAACGGTCAGCGCATCGAGCAACCGGTCGAGCTGCACGCCGGCGATGTGGTGCGCTGCGGGACCACGAACCTGGGCTTTTTGACCGATGCCGAGGACGACGAGCAGCACACGCGCGCGATGGCGCGTTTGACGGGCAGCCCACTCGTGGGGGTCACTGGGCCGAGTCCGCGCGCTTTGGCCGTGCGCGGGACGGGCACGCCGGCCGGGTTGGCTCACGTGGGCTCGCAGCCGTCGGGCGAAGCGGGCGCAGCCATCGTCGTCGCAGAGCCCGCGGCAGGTCCACTGCAGACGCTCGACGTTTTGCTCGACAAGGCCGCGCTGGCGACCGAGTTTGCCCGCAAGTACTGGCTTCTGCTCTTAGCGATGGCCGCGGTGGGTGGGGCAGCTGGCGCGGCCAGTATCGTCGTTCGCGCGCCCAAGTCGGTGGCGACGTGCGAAGTCGTGTTGCGTGGCATGGCCAATCCGGCCCGGCGCAACCCGACCGATCGACTGGTCGACTATTTCGAGCTGGTAGACAAGAACTTCGTGGCACCCGATTTGGTGCGCGAGTCCATCGAAGAGGCAAAGCTCCCCGTCAGCGCCCTCGACGGCACCATGAACTCTCTCGATTTCACGGCCGCGGGCCCGAACGTCTTCCTGGCCAGTTACGCCAACGTCGACGCCCGGCTCGCGGAGCAGTTCCTCGCGCTCCACGTGAAGAACTTCCTCGAGCGCCAGATCGGTCGCGCCATTTCGGTGGTGAAGAGCGAGGCCGATCTACTGCGGGGGCAGTACCAGGAGAACGAGGACCAGCTGCGCGCCATCGAAGGCAAGTTGCGTGAGTTCAAACAGAAGCATCTCGACGCGCTGCCTGAGAATGCGGCCAGTCAGCTGGGAAGTCGCGGCACGCTGATGGCGCAGCGCGACATGCTGGCTGCCCAACTCGATCGCGCAACGCAGGAGCTGGCGCTCGCGCGCAAGCAGCGCGACTCGGGCGACGCGCAGGTCACGCGCAGCGTGGCCAAGGCTCAGCCGTACTCTGCCGCACTCATCGACGTGAGACAGCGGCTCGCCGCGGCACGAGCCCAGGGCTTCGCGGACTCTCATCCCGACGTCATTCGCTTGAAGTCCCAAGAGGCGGAGCTCATCGGTCTACAGGACCAAGCCATGCGAGACGCGGTCTCGGAATCCGAACTGCGTGCCGACGCGACCGTGCAGGCGCTTGGCCAGCGCATCGGACAGCTCGAGGTGCTCGTGAATACGACGAGCAAGGAGCTAGCCACGGTCGAGGGACGCCTGGGCGGCTTGAGTAAGATCATGGGCTCGATGCCCGAAGTGGAGGCGGGCTATGCCGAGCTTCAGCGCAAGCTCTCCGCGAGCCAGAGCCTGCATCAACGGTTGCACGAGCAGCTCAAAGCTAAGGAACTCCAGCTCGAGTTCGAACGAGCATCGGTGGCTGCCCGCTACGAAGTGATGAAGCAGCCTCACGCCGTGCCCGTGAACCTCTTGTCGACCGCGATGAAGCGCGGAGCGGCTGGTTTGCTCGCGGGGATCATTTTGGGCGTTGGCGTTGCGCTCGCCCACAGCCTCAAGGTGTACGCTGCCGCCCGGACCGCCCGACGGCAGGTCGGCTGAAGCCGCCTCCGCAGGGAGCTTGGCCTCCTGCTGATTAGAGCCAGCCGCCTCGTGTGCGCTCGTTGCTCGTCCGCCACTCCAAGGCCGCGAAGAACGAGAATTGATCCTGAAAGGTGCCCGTGTCGAAGCTCCAAAGTGGGGGCGCGTTCAGCGCGACTCGCAGCCCGAAATTGAGGTAGAAGCCAGTATCGATGCGGTAGCTGACCGGCACGTCGAAGTTGAACTGAGTCGGTTGTGCCGTGCCCTGCTCCCCGTCCTCGAGCGTGGGCTCCTGGCCGCTGATGTCTGCCGAGAACGTCAAATTGGAGGACACCGTCCACACTTGATGGATCTGGCCCGAAAGGCCCGCAGTGACGTACCCCTGCGGTCGGTAGACGGCGCTCGTGACATCGAAGAACGCGCGTGTGCCGCCACCCATGTTGAGCGCCCAGCGTTGGCCGGTGGCGGCGAAAGCCGTGCGATAGGCGACGTCGAGAGTCGGCAAGGGCCACGTCAGTTCGCCGCCCAGGGCCCAGCCTTGGTTGATGCCCACGCCGACTCGCAGGTTGGACTCGTCGCCGAGCCTCTGGTCGACGAACACCTGCCCACCCACGATTGCCGAGTCGAGCTGTCCTTCTTGCGCGACGTACCCGACTTCGCCGGAAACGCCTGCGGCAGAGCGGCGACTCAAGGTGAGCGTATGCGAGAGCTGAAGGCGAGCGTTGTCGGAGCGCTCGAAGGCGCTGTCTGGTCCGATGGAGTCGTTGTGGCTGGCGATGATGGCCAGGGAGGAGCGGTGGCGCCTTCCGGTCAGGGCGTTCATGGCAAACCGGGTGGCGAGACTGACGATGGGAACGACGCGCGAATCGAGGGTTCCCGTTCCGGGATCGAAGACCGTGGTCAGGCGCGAATTCGACAGCTCCCCGGCGGCGGAACGAAACGTCCAGTCGAGACTGAGGCGGGGCGTGAGTCGCGCACTATAGACCAACCTGCCGTCGTGCAGGAGGAGCGGCCGACCGATGCCCAGCACGTCGGGCACACGCAGGTAGTACTGAGGGGTGTAGGCCAGGATCAGGCTCGACGTGGGCGAGATCACGCGCAACCCCGAGCGCAGGACGATCGTCTCTTCGGTTCCGGTCGAGGAAACCTGTGTCGAGGCGACCGGTAGACGGCCGACGTTCACTTCTGCGCGCGCGCCGGCAGCCAGGTCTACGCGCGTCCCGGAGCCAACTGGGAGGACGTCCAGCAAGAGCGAGATCGACAGGCCAAGGAGCGCTGGCGTGAGCATGAAGACCCGGTCGAGCGCTACTCGACGACGATCAGGTCACCGTCGCGCAGGACGAAGGAGCGAGCACTGTCTCCGCCCTCGAGTAAGTCCTTCATCCGAAAACGGATGCGGACCGGCTCGTCCTCGCGGACCAGGTAGATGGCGTTGCCGTTGGCGAACTCGCCGAGGCCGCCTGCGCTGGCAATGGCTTCGACGACGCCGTCACCGGCCGCGAGCAGATACTTTCCCGGCACCCGCACCTCGCCCAGGATGGCGACCTGCACGCGCCGTTGCGCCACCACCACTGCCACGCGGGGCGCCTGGATGATGGTGCCGATGCTGGTAGTCAGGATACGCGCCGCTTCGCTCGGCTTGCTTCCGACGAGTCGCACGGCGCCAACGTCCGGCACCGTGATCGTCCCGTCGATTCCGACGGAGAAGTTTCCGCTCAGCTGCGGCTGGCCACTGACCGTCACGACCAGCGTATCGCCCACGCGAATGTGCTCGGTCTCGGTGCGCGGCAGGGCGCGTTCCGGGGGTACGTCGCGTGCCCAGATGTATTGGGGGCCGCCGCAGGCCGTCATGATGAGCAGCAGCGCCGAAAAGAGCAGGCACATCGCGCGCGCCGAGTGCTTGCGTGGCTCATGCGTGCGAAGGGCCAAGAGCGCGGCAGAAGTGAAAAGAGGCTTTTGGGTGGAGGCCTTCATGTTCCGATCACTTTGGACTTGTACTCGAGCAGGGTGGAGGGCCGCTTGCGCAGGCGATTCGACAAATAGGTGAGGACACCGACCGCCTCGGGAACCTTGGCAAGGACGCAAGCGGCCGCGTAGAGCCGCGCGGCGGGGGCCGTACGGCCACCATTTCGACGCTCACTCTGGTAGGATCGCCAGAACAAGAACAGCGGCCCAGCGAGCAGGACGCCGACCCCCCAAGCAGGGCCCGCCGCGAAACCCAATCCGATCGCTGCGCACGGCCAGGCCACGCCCCAAGCGAGAGCGCGCAGGGTCGGCCGCACGCCGGGACGCTCGGGAGCATGGCCGTGCAAGGCCGCCATTTCGGCGTAGGCGTGCCCGGCGCGACGGCAGCGCTGGAACCATTGTCCGACGCGGAACATGGCTGCGTCGTGCAGGGTCATCTCGTCCGGCAAGCGCATGACGTGGTAGCCGAGCTTGCGCATGCGGAAGCACATCTCCGGTTCCTCACCGGCGATCAGCGACTCGCGGTAGCCAGCGACTGCGCGGACGGCGTCGACCCGCATCAGGGCATCTCCCCCGCAGGCGGCGCGCGGACCGACTGGCGTGTCCCACTCGAGATCGCAGAGGTGGTTGTAGACCGAGCGTTCGGGAAAGCGTTCACGCCGGCGTCCGCACACGACCGCGTACTCGGGGTTGGCTCTCAGAAATGCTTCGGCCGTCGGCAGCCAAGCGGCGTTGAGTTCGCAGTCTCCGTCGACGAACTGCACGAACTCCAGATTCGGGTGGAGCTCGAGGAGTCGGGCGAGCCCGGCGTTCCGCGCGCGAGCGGCCGTGAACTTCCGGGTCGTGTCCAGATTGACTACATCGGCTCCGAGCTCGCGAGCGCTCGCGACGCTGGTATCAGTGGAGTTGGAATCGACGTAGACCACGGCGTAACGACCCCCGGTGCCCAGGATCGACCGCAAGCAACGAACGAGCCGCTCGCCTTCGTTGCGGCCGATGATCACGACCCCGACGCGGTGCGGCGATCCGGTTTGGTCCAGGGTCTCGGGCGAAGGGTCCACGGTGCGAGTCACCCGGCCCCGGAAAAAGCGCCCATCTTCGAGTCTCCTCGTCTTCCACCAAGCTGACGTGCTTCTGGTGGCGGACGAGGCTGACCCGCCGGTTTGGGCCGCTGGGTGAGGGTGGCCGAGCCTACTCCTTTGGTCGCCCTGCGGCTACGGGGCCAGGGCCAAGAAGGAGGGCGCACTCGAGGGGAGCGCGGTCGCTACTCGGGCAGTGCGCCGTGGCGCGGTGGGGCCCGGGGCTCGCGTGGGCTGGGGCGCCGTCGAACGTGGGCCGTGGTCGACGAGCGAGTGGTCGCTGCGCCGACAATCGTTGCCGTGAGAATCACTGCAGCGAGAATCACTACCGCGAGAAGCGCTGCGGCGAAGAATCTCCTCGGTGAGGGGGCTCGTCCGCGAAGAATCCGGTGGACGCCGGAGCGCAGCGGAGGTCGACTGTCCTCGTGCCGGCGCGATTGCCGTGCCGGTATTTTTCGCAGTAAGGTGGGTCGTATGCTCCATTCTTCCGTCCGCCGCTCCAGCGGGAATGTACGCCGCATGGCGCGCTGGCTAGTGGCCGCTAGTTCTTTGGTCGTCACCGTGGCCTGCGCCAGCTCGCCCTCGTTCAGCGACTCTCCCGACGCCGACGGCACCGGCGGTAGCGACGGGAACATGGCTGGCTCGACGGGCACGGGCGGCGGCTTCGACGTCGACGGCGGGACCGGCGGCGAGAGCAACAGCGGTGGAACTAGTGGCGATACGGCGGTGTGCGGCAACGGGAAGCTCGAGCCGGGGGAAGCCTGCGACGACGGCGGCGAGGAGGATGATGACGGCTGTTCCGCGGACTGCCTCGACGCGGACCCCGACTTCCTCTGTCTCGTCGAGGGCGAGCCTTGCACGCGCGTCGTGACGTGCGGAAATGGCATTCTCGAAGGCGACGAGGCGTGCGACGACGGCGGCGAGGACGACGAAGACGGCTGCACCGCGGACTGCTCGGAGGTCGAGGACGGCTATACCTGTCCGAAGCCCGGCGCCGACTGCGTGCTGGTTCCGGTTTGCGGCAACGGCACGCGCGAGCGCGGCGAGAGCTGCGACGACGGCCAGGAGACGCCCGCTAGCGGCGACGGCTGCGACGCGGAGTGCCAGCAAGAGGAGGGCTTCTTCTGTCCGCCTGCGCAGTCCTGCATCGAGATGGTCTGTGGCGATGGCACGCGTACGCCGGACGAGGCGTGTGACGACGGCGACACGGACGACGCCGACGGCTGCGCCGCGGATTGCACGGTCGAGACCGGTTGGTACTGCTCGAGCAGCGGCTGCAAAGCCATCTGTGGCGACGGGTTCATCCTCGGTACCGAAGTGTGCGACGACGGCAACAAGTCGAGCGGTGACGGCTGCTCCGGAGCTTGCAAGGTCGAGCCGTTCTACGATTGTGACGGCCTCGAGCCGACGACGTGCGAGACCACGATCGAGTGCGGTAACGGCGTTCGCGATCCGGGAGAAGTGTGTGATCCGGCCGTACCTGGCGAAGAGGACTGCTACGACGAGACGGAGAATGCCGCGAAAGCCTGTCAGGCCTTCGACACCGCACTGCCGGATCCGGTGTGCGGCAACGGCACCATCGAGTTCGACGAAGAGTGCGATGGCGACGGCGGCAGCGGCGGTTGCATTGCCTGCGAGCTGCAAGACGGCTTCGCTTGTCCGAAGCCCAACCACTGCGTGCGCATCCCGGAATGCGGTGATGGCTTCGTGCAGTCGCAATCGGGCGAGCAGTGTGACGTCGGCCTGGTCTCCATCGAGGGCTGCGCCAACTGCATCATCGACTCCGACTACTACTGCTCGGGCGAGCCGTCGGTTTGCGTGCAGTCGATCTGTGGCGACGGCGTCCGTGCCCCGGACGAAGGTTGTGACAATGGCCCTGGGACTGAGAGCTCGCCTGGCACTCCGGTCGGAGGCGACGGCTGTTCGGTGAACTGCACCGTGGAGGCAGGTTGGGTGTGCCCGCCCAATGCCGTTTGCCGCCCCATCTGCGGCGACGGCGAAGTCAGCGGGACCGAGCAGTGCGACACGCCCCACGCTGCGGGCTGCACGAACTGCCAGCTGAATCCCGGCTACGACTGCGGCGACGACGGTACCGACAACCCCTGCACCGTGACGGCCTGCGGTAACGGGATCAAGCAGGCAGGGGAAGGCTGCGACGACGGCAACCTCGTGGCGGGCGACGAGTGTGGCCCGACGTGTCAGCTCGAGCCCCAGATCGATCCTCCGGCCACGGGCGACGCCACCAGCTTCCCGACGGTCGTCACGACCTGTGGTGACGGTCTGCTCACGGGCACCGAGGAGTGCGATGACGGCAACCTCACCGACGGTGACGGCTGCTCCGGCACCGTCGATGGCACCATGGAGGAGCCGTGCATGGAAGAGGACGGCTGGAGCTGCGCGCAGACCACGCAAGACCCGAACTTCATCGACTTCAAGATCACGTACCGCGACTTCATCCAGCGGCGGCGCGCGGGTGGCCATCCGCACATGAAGGAAAGCGACGCCAATCCGCCGCAATCCACGAGCGACCTGAACATCGCGGGCATTCCCTGCACCACCTCGAACACGACGACGTGCGGGCGGCTCGATACGGCAGGCAAACCTCAGTACAACACGTCGGATACCAATAACAGCATCGACTACGATGCTGGCACTCCGGACGGCTTTACGCCGGCGCAACACGCCGAGTTCTTCAAGCTTTGGTACCGTGACGGCAACGCCTCGAACCTGACCGGGTTCAACGGCGTGATCCAGGTCGACGCAGACCCGGACACGGTGCCGACGGGTGGCGATGTGCTGCGACTGAGCCGTCTCAGCGCTGGCGTGTATCGCTTTGCCAGCGACAACGGCGCGGACTCCAACAACTTCTATCCGTTGGGCTCGACCGAACACGGCGTTGCCGCGCGGGGCTTCGGCTTCACTCGGGTTCCCGGCAGCGACACCATTGCGGACTACGATGGCGGGCCGGGCACCATCAATCGCAACTTCCATTTCACGAGCGAGCTGCGCTACTTCTTCCAATACCAAGGGGGCGAGACGCTCGTCTTCTATGGTGACGACGACGTGTTCGTGTTCGTCAACGGGCGCCTGGCAGTCGATGTCGGCGGCATCCACGGCACGCTCTACGGGCGCGTGGTGCTCGGCGACGATGGCGAGGTGAATGGGAGCGCCGCCGGCACCGACAGCAACTGCAGCTTGCACAACTCCGGCAGCGAAACTGCGCTCGGCACGTGCCTGACAGCCGATGAAGAGTCCGACAACAGCGACGACCGCTTCAACCTTACGCGCGGCAACGTCTACGAAATCGTCGTCTTCCAGGCGGAGCGCCATCCCACGGGATCGAACTACCAGCTGACGCTGGATGGATTCTTGGCACCACGCTCGTTCTGCACCACGACCTGTGGCGACGATGAGGTGGGCGGTCCGGAGCTCTGCGACGAAGGCCCCGGCATGCCGTCGAGCGGCTACGACGTCTGCTTGAGCGACTGCACCTTCGAGTTCTGCGGCGACGGCGACCCGCAAGCGCCCGACGAAGACTGCGACGATGGCGTCAACAGCGTCACCTACGGCACCGGCTTCCAGACGGACTGCGCGCCGGGGTGCGATTGGGCGCCCTACTGTGGCGACGGCATGCGCCAGTCGGCGTTCGAGGACTGCGACGACGGCGTCAACGACGGCAGTTTTGGGACGTGCAACCCGGATTGCACGCTCGCGCCGTTCTGTGGCGACAAGGAAGTGGAGCCGGGCGAAGAAGACTGCGACCCAGAGGACGGGCAGTTCGGACAGTACGGCGAGGGCGTCTGCGGATACGATTGCCGCTGGGCACCGTACTGCGGCGACGACGAACGCAACGGCGACGAGTTCTGCGACGACGGTGCGGACAACGGCACGCCGGCCTCTGACTGCAACGTGGACTGCGAGTTCGATCCGTTCTGCGGTGACGGATGGAAGACCGATGACGAACCCTGCGACTATGGGGATTTCGGCTATGAGGGTCCAGCTGAAGACGCGCCCTACGGCGGCTGCACGACCACTTGCGAGCTCGGTCCGTATTGTGGGGACGAGACCGTCCACGACGAGTACGGAGAAGAGTGCGACGAAGGCGACGACAACTCCGACGTCGCGTACGACGGATGCACCGAGTCGTGCTTGCTCGGGCCTCACTGCGGCGACGCCGTCGTTCAGGAAGCTGCGGAAGAAGACTGCGACAACGGCTTCAACGAAGACGTCTACGCCTACCCCGGAACGACCGGCGCTTGTGGTGAAGACTGCAACGACGTGCCGTATTGCGGTGACGGCCAGCTGCAGTCGGCGTTCGAACTCTGCGATGAGGGCTCGGACAACGACGACGATGCCTACGACGGGTGCACGACGACCTGCGACTGGGGCCCGTACTGCGGCGACGGCACGAAGAACGGCACGGAGAAGTGCGACGACGGCCCCGACAACGTGGCGTACGCGCCGGACGGTGAAGGCTGCAGCTACACCTGCGACACCGACGTGCCTTCGTGTGGCGACGGTGTTCGCAACGGGCCCGAGGAATGCGACCTCGGCGCGGCAGCCAACGACGGCGAATACGGCGGCTGCAGAGAAGACTGCACCCGCGCCCCCTACTGCGGCGATCGGGTGGTCCAAGGCGACGAAGGCGAGCAGTGCGACGACGGACCCAACGGCAGCATGAACTGCACCCCCGGCTGCTTGGATCGCGACAACGTCAAATGACCGGATGGGGCCGCCCGGCGATCACGCCGGGCCGCCCCTTGGCGCAGAAGGACGGTGGTGAGCACGCGGCCGCTGCACCAAGGCGCGAAATACTGGCCGGGCGCTCACCTCCTTGGCACCTCGTGGGCCGCTCGGGCCTTCTTTTTGTCAGGCAACTAGAAGTTTTCGCCAGTCCGGCTCGGAAAGAGTTGCTAGCGTCCGCCGCGTGAACGACCAAGCGGAGGCCAATCGACAGCCGGGGGGAGCGCGTCCCCCCGCCGACGGGCAGACCTGTATGGAGTGCGGGAACGCAATCGACACTGCGTTTTGCGTGCCTGGATATTGCTACGTCTGCTCGGTCCACGTCGCCAATTGCTGCGCCGACCCGCTGGACCAAGAAGCATGAGTGAAACCGAAGGCTCCGCCCCACCGTCCCCCGAAACACCATCTACCCCTTTCGATTCCCTGCCCGAGCCGGTGGCTCGGGCCTTGGCGGCCAGGGGGTTCGTCCAGCTGACCAGCGTCCAGAAGGCGGTGGCCAGCGCTGACACGGCGAGCACGGACCTGCGCATTTCGTCGCAGACGGGCTCCGGCAAGACCGTAGCCGTAGGCATTGCCATCGCGCGAGCGCTCTTGGCGGACGGGCCGCGGGCGGAAGGCGCCAAAGGCCCGAGCGTGCTCGTGCTGGCTCCCACGCGCGAGCTGGCGGGCCAGGTCCGCAAGGAGCTCGACTGGCTCTTGGCCGCTTTGCCTGATTCGACCACCGAGGTGGTCACCGGCGGCACCAGCGTCGGCCTCGATCGCAAGAATCTATCGCGCCGGCCGCGGGTGCTCGTGGGCACTCCCGGTCGCGTGCTGGATCACCTGAACGCCGGCGTGTTGCAGCCGGGCGGCGTGTCACTCGTCGTGCTCGACGAGGCCGATCAGATGCTCGACATGGGCTTCCGCGAGGAGCTGGAGGCCATTCTCGCTCTTCTGCCGACCGAGAGGCGAACCCACCTCGTGTCCGCCACTTTCTCGGGCGAAGTGCTCAATGTCGCTCGGCGCGTGCAGAAGGAATCGCTGCACTTGCAGGGCTCACCGCTCGGTACCGCCAACACGGACATCGAACACATTGCCCACGTCGTGCCCGAGCGCCACCGCTACGACGCCCTCGTCAACTTGCTGCTGCTCCACCAAGCAGAGCCCGACCTCGCAGGTCGCACTCTCGTTTTTACTCGGACTCGCCGTGACACTGCCGAGGTCGCCGAGCGCCTGGTGCGTGAAGGCTTCAAGGCTGAGCCCTTGAGCGGCGACCTGGCGCAGGCGAGTCGCACGCGCACACTGGAAGCCTTCCGACATGGGCGCATCGACGTCATCGTCGCCACGGACGTGGCCGCGCGCGGCCTCGACATCGACGGCGTCTCACTGGTCGTGCATTTCGACCCGCCCGGCGACGCCGACGCGCTCACGCATCGCAGTGGACGAACCGGTCGCGCCGGTCAAAAGGGCACGAGCGTGCTGCTGTTGCCTCCGCAAGCTCGCCGTCGCCTCGAACGGCTGCTTCACGACGCTCGCATCACGCCAGCCTTCGCGCCCGTGCCGTCTGCGGACAAGATTCAAAAGGCGTACACCAAAGCCGGCCGACGACAGATCTTCGCCGCTCTGGAGAAGGACCCGAGCGAAGACGGCGTGGCCTACGCACAGAAGCTGCTGGCCGAGCATCCGCCCGAGCGCATCATCGCCACCCTCCTCTCGATGACGGAGCAGAAGCCGCCGTGTCCTCCGCGAGATGTGGCGTTCCACCTGTCGACCGAGGGACCGAGGCCGGGTCGGACGCAAGGGGGCAACAGCCACATGCGCGGACCCAAGCCTGGTGGTCGTGGTGGGCATGGCGGCGCCTACGCGGGCCGCGGTGCGGGTGGACCTCCCTGGGCGTCGCATGCGCCTTGGGGCGGGGAGGACTCTCGGGGTCCCTCGGCGCGAGGCGGTCTAGCGGCCGCGCGTGTAGGCCATGGCAAGCCGTGGGGTGCGCCCAAGCCGTACCCGCGCGACGCCGGACCTGGTCCACGTACCCAGGAGGGGCGAGGCGATCGCGGGCCTCATTCAGGTCCGCCGCACCAGATGGCGTCGGACGAGGGGCGAATCGGTCCTCGTCCTCCGCGGGGTAAGTCGCCCCCCTTTGCTGGCGGTAAGGCACGCAAGCCGGGCCTCGGACGGCCCTGAGCGTTCACCTGATCCTTGCAGGGCGCTCGGGAAGCGCTTCCCCAAGGAGGCTGAGTCGAGTATGGGACTGGCGTGACGCTAGGACTGCGCCGACTCGGCAAGACAGGTTGGATGGTTTCGCCCGTTTCGTTGGGCACGTGGCAGGTCGGGGGCCGCTGGGGCGACCCCTTCGACCGAGCGAGCGCGCTGCGCGTCGTGGAGGCCGCCCTCGACGGCGGCGTCAACTTCATCGACACGGCCGACGTTTACAGCGACGGTCTGAGCGAGGAGGTCGTGGGCGAGGCAGTGCGCCGTCGCTCGTCGAAGGTGTACGTGGCCACGAAGTGCGGTCGGCGCCTGTCACCTCACGTCGCCGCTGGCTACACCGAGGCGAACCTGCGTGGCTTCGTCGAGGACAGCCTGCGGCGCCTCGGTCTCGACCGCATCGATCTGATCCAGCTGCATTGTCCGCCGCCCGAGATCATTGGCCGCTCCGAGACCTACGGCGTTTTCGAGCGGCTGCGCGAGGAGGGCAAGATCGCGCACTACGGCGTGAGCGTGGAGACCGTGGAGGAGGCGCTGGCCGCGACTTTGCAGCCAGGCGTCGCCACGCTCCAGATCATCTTCAACATGATGCGGCAAAAGCCCATCGAGCGCGTTTTTCCAGCCGCGCTCGCCGCTGACGTCGGCATTTTGGCCCGCGTGCCGCTGGCTAGCGGCCTCCTCACCGGCAAGGTCACGCAGAGCTCGACCTTCGGTCCGAACGACCACCGGACCAACAACCGTCACGGCGAGAAGTTCGATCGAGGCGAGACGTTCTCCGGGGTCGATCTCGGGCTCGGTCTCCGCCTGGTCGACGAAGAGTACGCGCCGCTCCTCGGACGTGAAGCCATGGCGCGGAAGGCACTCCGGTACACGCTGATGTTCGACGCTGTGAGCACGGTCATTCCTGGCGCCAGCTCGCCTGCTCAGGTGGCAGCCAATCTGGCAGCACGGGATGAGCCACCCCTCTCGGGCGACGTCATGGGCCGCATCGAAACGGTCTACAGCGAGTTCTTGCGCCCCCACGTGCACCAGTACTGGTGAGCAGAGGGCGCGGCTCGCCCTGCTTGCACAAAAGGCGACAGCCTCTCGCTCGTATCGAGCGAGAGGCTGTCACGGGCCCCAATTGCGGGTAGAGGCCCGTTACTCGTTCACAGGCAGGTCCAGTTCTCGCCGTCGCAGACGCACAAGCTGCCGTCGAAGTCGCAAAGCTGCTGCTCGGTGCAGGCATCGCCCTCTCCGGGAGGGGAAGCGGGGCAAGTGTCCACCGGCTCGCCGCACTCCCAGACTGCGTTGTCGCCGAAGCCTTCGCAGGTGCACTCCTGGTCGTCGTACGTGCACGTCGGCGCTTGGAAGCCGCCTTCGCAGGCCTCTTCGGGACCGGGGAGCTCATCGGGGCAATCGGCATCGTTGGCGCCCGCCTCGTTGCACTCCCACGTGCCGTTCTGACCGAAGCCTTCGCACGTACACTCTTGATCGCCATACGTGCACGTCGGTGCGTTGAAGCCGCCTTCGCACGCGTCCTCCGGGCCTGGCAAGGTAGTCGGACACTCCTGCCCGTTGCCGCCGTCATTGCCACCGAGGCCACCTTCGCCTCCAGAGCTCGTGGTGCCGCCGCTTGCTGCGCCACCGCTGCTGGTGTCGTTGCCGCCGCTCCCCGTCGCGTTGCCGCCGCTCCCCGTGGCATTGCCACCGGAGCCTGTGGCAGTTCCGCCGGACCCTGTGCCACTTCCACCCGATCCGCCGGTGTCGTCCGTGCCGCCACCGCCACATGCAGCGATGAAGCCCGCGCCGAGCGTCGCAACGATGATCGTGCGCAACGCAGCTTTCGTGTGCGACGCAGTTCGCGCGTGGAGCGTGCTGGTGTTCTTAAGCCCAAGGAGGTGTCGATCCGTCATGCGGCCTTGGTACCTGTCGTGCCGACGGGCAGGCAAGAAAAGCATCGGACGAGTGCGCCTCGCGGGGTGCCGAAGAAGGCACCCTGCCGACGACGACAACCGTGCCGCGCGGAGTAGCGGAGAGCAGAGGTGCGAAAGCTGCGCACCATCCGCGGGTTCTTCGCTCCGCTCTCGCTCGCCATTCCTCGCGCGGAGAACCTAGGGGGTGTCCCTGGTTTCGAGCGCCCGGGAGAAGCGCGAGGCGAGAGCGCTGGGCTTGCGTCGATGGCGCGCGAGCGCACGACGAGCAGAGCTCATTCGAGGAGCACAGTGACGCCAGCGGCGGTTTGCAGCCGAAGAATCGGGGCTCCGCAGCAGCTCGAAACCCGGGACACGCCCTTGGCAGGGTGCTGAAAAAGTCTTTTCGGCACCCTGCGTGCTTCTCCGCGCGGGTCAGTCGGGCGAGCCCGGCGCGAAGAACCCCCTCTTTGAGGGGGTTTCGCACCTCCTCGGTCTGCCGATCCGCGCGAGCCCGGCTGTTTCTTTCAGCAGGGTGCTTTCTTCAGCACCCTGCTAGGGCGTCGTGTCGAGTACGAGGCCACGCGCTTCGTCGCGGGCGAACCCACGTGGATACTCGGACAGGTAGCGGAGCGCCGTCCGGTGTGCCGCCGACAGCTGTCCGCCTGCGCGTTGGCAGCGGAACTGGGCGACCACCGCTTCCTGACGCAGCGGGGAGCTCGGGAATCTACTGACGAGCTCGACCAGCAGGTTCACGCAGCGTGCGTGACTGCCGCTATTGCGAGCGGACAGAGCCTGACGAAGCAGGCGATTCTCTTCCGAGAGCGTCGTCGAACTGGCATCCTCGTCGCCTTCACCTTGGCGGGACGCAAGCGAGCGGGTGGTGTCGGCACCCGTGACGCTCGTGGACTCGGGAGTTCTCGAGCGGCTCGCTAGCCCGTGGGCGCCACGCATCCGGTCGGTTCGGTCCTTCCGAGCATCGCCCAAGAGGTGACGCGAGGACCAAGTTTCGCCCGCCGAGAGCAGGAAGCGCTCGCCTTGCGCGAAGATCTCCACGTGGCCGACCTTGACCACGACCTCGGACCAGGCGGCGGTGCCCTCCCCGTGCGCCGCGACCGAGAAGGCCGTGCCGGTGACGCGAATGCGCGTCCCGCTGGCGTGGACCACGACTTCCGCGGCCCGCTTCGGGTCGACCTCGAACTCGGCATGACCACTGAGGAGCTGCAGCTCTTGACGCTGCGTCTCGAGCGCAGCGATGACCAGTGCCGATGACGCCGTCAAATGGGCCGAGGTGATGCGATTGAGTGATACGCTGATGGGCTGATCGAGTGCTCGGACGTGATCGCCGGCACGCAGCGCATGGTCGGCCCGTCCGGGGATCCAGCCGTGTTCACCCCTGAGCAGCTGATATGAGCCCAAGACGAACGAGCGTGCAGTCGAAGGTGCGCTGACGGCGGGGACCTGCCCCACCGACTCCAAAGAAGGCGCTGTCGACGATGGGACCGCCTGCTCTCTCGCCTGCTTCTGGGCCGTCCAATCGGCCCCGCGCGTCGGCCCCAGCAAGTGAGCTCCGCCCCAAAGAGCGAATCCGGCCGCTGCCGCCACCGCCAACCCGAGCCGCAGTCGTCGCGCTTGAGCCTCGCGCTTGGCGCTACCGATCGAAGCGCGCAGTGTCGAGACACCCCGCTGCCGGCGACCCTCGAGCGTCGTGCTGTCCGCAAGCGGAACGGGCAGGTTTCCCCAGCGGTTCATCACACGCTGAACGTCCTCACGCTCGGCCACGTCGCGACCAGTATCCTGAGGTCGGCGCGTCATGGCGTGTCCTCGCCGTCAGAAAGCTTGGCCGAACGCGGCGACATGCCAAGGCGCTTATAAAGATCCTTGCGGCCGCGCACCAACCGCGACTGCGCCGCCGCAACGCTGATGTCTTCCATCACGGCGATCTCGGCGAGCTCGTGGCCCAATACATCATGCAAAAAGACGGCCTGCGCGCGGTCCGGCTTCATGCGTGTGAGGTGGCGTTTGAGGTGTTCGATGTCTTCGCGTGCCAGGCTCACGGATTCGGCGTCCGGCGCCTGGGAGCCGTGCTCGAGCTGGTCCGGCGGAGCACTCACGAGCACCGCGCGCTCTCTGCGTCGAGAGCGCAGCACGTTGAACGCCACTCGCGCCGTGATGGCCGACGCCCAGGTGCGCAAGCTGCAGGCGCCGGCGAACGTGCGGCGCGACAGGGTCAGCACGATCTGCTCGAAGGCGCGCTGCACGAGGTCTTCGTGGTCTGCTTCGCGCCGCCCGAAGATGCGAAAGAGCGTGATGTCGACGGCATCGACCAAGCGGAAGTAGAGCTGGTCAGCGCACGAGCGATCGCCCAGCCGCACGGCTTCGACGATTTCCTCGTCGGTCAGGGCGTCGCCCAAGCCGGTTGCTGCGGCTCCACCAGGGAGCACGACGAGCTTGGGCGCGTCCGTTCTTTTCGACTTGGGCATCATCGAATCAATGCATTTAGTAGCCTGGCCAGGGGCCCGGCAGGCAACCGATTTCGTGATAGGGTGACAGCGGATGCCGCAGCGATCCACTCAGCTTTTCGGCATTTGCGCCGCGCTTTTCTCGCTGCCTGTCGCGGCGGCGGTGGGATGCGGGCATTCCACGTTCAACTTTCCCACCGATGAAGCAAGCTCGAACTCTGGTAGTGGCGGCGGATCTCCGCCTCCCATGGGGTCGGGTGGCCGTCCTCCGGTCGGCAGTGGCGGCTTCCCCCCGTTCGTGGGGAGTGGTGGATTTACGGCAGCTGGCGGGCAGGCAGGCGGACAAGGCGGCGGCGAGGGCGGAGGACCTGCCTGTGTAGGCCCCGGATGCCCGGGTCCACTTTGCTGCGGCGACCTCGACATCACCTGTGACCCGTTTGAGCCTTGTGATTATTGCTCACGTCCGGACCAGTGTTCCGGCGGCAAGCGGTGCGATCCACTGAGCGATCAGTGTCTGCCCGGCTGCGACGACGACTTCGACTGCCCCGATCACGCTCTTCCACTCTGCGATGAGTCGCGCGGAGTTTGTATCCAGTGCTACGAAGACGTGCACTGTCCGGAACGCGACATGACCTGTCATCGCGGGTTTTGCGTTTGGTGCGACGAGCGATGCTGAGCCCTCCGAGCGATGCTCGGCCGGCGTGCGTCGCCGCTCGGCTGCCCGTACGCGCGGGCACCGTAGTTTTCGTCGGCAGGGTGCGCTCGAGGCACCCTGTTCGTCGCGTCGCCGGAAGACTCGCGGCACCGCTCAGTCGTGGGAAAGCCACAGGTCGATGGCCACGGAAGCCGTCAGCGTGGCAAAAATGAGCGGAACGCTGTCGACCCGTTCGGCATCGACGGCGATCGTCGTATCTCCGAAGCGCGAGCCCATCTGCGCGCCGATGCCGACCCACACGCGCGGTCCGAGTCGATGCGCGAGCGCTAGATTGGCCCGCACACCGCCGACCAGACGTGATTGGACCAAGCTCGACTGGTTCGTCCAGAGCCATTGGTACTCCACGAGCGGGCCTGCACTGAGGTCGAGCCGGAGTTTTCTCGAGAGAGTCAGCGCAGTTCCAATGGACGCGGCCACTGTCACATAGCGGGTCGACAGGGTGGCCGCGGGCGCCTCGAAGCTGGCCTCCGAGAGATCGAAGCTCGCATCGGCGCCGACGAATGGTCCTGCCGCATGTCGCGCCGAGAGGGCTAGCGCGGCGCCGAATCGAGCGCTCGACTCGGTGCCCGTACCGACGCGCCCGAGACCCGCCAACTGCACGGTGTGAGCCGCTGCTTCGCGGTGTGCGCTCGGAGGAGGAGCAGCTGGCTCGGGCGGAGTGGGCGCGGGAGATGGGGAAGGCTGCGCTGGGCCTTCTTGCAAGGCATCGTCGCGGGCGGCGCCGTAGAGTGTGCCGATGGCATAGCCCACCGCCTGCCAGCGCTCGAGTGGCGGGTCTTCCTCGGCGAAGGTGAGCCGGCGCTCGAGCCAATCGCGACTGCCCTGTCTGCCGATCTCGATGTGCGCGATGAGCTCGCCCTGCCAAGTGACGATGGCGAACGCTGCGGGTGTCTCCGAGGAAGCATCAGCGATCTGGCATTGGTCGGGCGCAGCAGCAATCGCACAGGCCCGCAGCAGAGCTTCGGTTCGTTCCGGCGTCGCGTGAACCACCGGGATCTCCACTGCAATCGTCGCCACCGGTTCTGCCTTCGGTTCTATCACTCACCGGGCTGGGTGAGGGGAGCGTCGTCGGGGTAGTCGAGGCAAACCAAGCGTGCGTCGGTGCCCAGGCGGTAGGTCCAGCCGCTTTCGGGACAGGTGGCGGTGGCGTTTGCAGCCACGGAAAGACGGTGTCCATGCCGGCTCATCCAGCCCTCCTGGCGAGCCGGGACGCCGCGCACGAACGCGTAGTCGGGAACGTCTCGGCTGACGACGGCCCCAGCAGCGACGAAAGCATGCCGACCAATCGTCACGCCCGGCAAGAGCGTGGCATTGGCGCCGATCGTGGCTCCCAGGCGAACCCGGATGGGTTGGAAGGCGTGGCGGCGGTCGATGGCAGCTCGCGGGTTCTTGACGTTGGTGAGCACGCAAGCCGGTCCGAGGAAGACATCGTCCTCGATCACGGCGCCCGCGAAGACCGACACGTGGTTCTGCACCTTCACGCGCTGGCCGAGCTCGGCACCGCTGGCAATGAACACGGCGTGGCCGAGGGTGCAATGCCCCCCGATTCTCGCGCCCGCCTGCACGTGCGCAAAGTGCCAGACCCGCGTTCCGGCCCCGAGGAGTTCGGGCTCCTCGACGACGGCCGTAGGATGCACGAAAGCGCTCGTCACTCGGCCGTCTCCCCATGGGGCACGGAGGCCGTGGCCTTCCGGGCGAGCGCGAAACAGAGCTCGAGCGCCGGACGCGCCTGCTCGAGTCCGAGCCCCGTGCCGCTCACGATGGCCGCGTACACGCGGTCGTGAAGGCCCTCGAGGTCTGCCTCCAGACCGATGTGGCGCCCTTGCACGCTGAGCTGCCGCCGGCTGCGCGGCTTGCCATCGGACGCGACCGACGCTTCGAGTTCCTGGGCATCGATCGACAAGCGAAACTCGACGTGAGCGCGCTCGAGCAGGAGCTCGCCGCGGATGGTGCGCGACGAAGCGCCCGTCACGGTCGTCGAGACGACTGGGCCGAACAGCCACAGCAACGCGTCCAAGAAGTGCACGCCGATGTTGGCCAAGAGCCCTCCCGAGCGTGCATCGTCCCCCTTCCACGATTGGTCGTACCAAGCCCCGCGGGGTGTGACGTAGTCGAGGGCGACCGGGACGCGCTCGCCCCTAGGTCGAGGCTCGCTGGCGAGCGAAAGTAGGGCTGGGTGATAGCGCAGCTGGAGCACGGGGTAGATCCGGCGGCCGAGCTCCCGAGAGAGAGCCTCGACGCGCGTGAGCTCCGCGAGCGAGATGACCAGTGGCTTCTCACAAATCACGTGAGCACCCGCGCGCAAGCCGAGCTCGATGTGGGCACCGTGCAGATGGTTGGGAGAACAGACGACGACGTAGTCGATGCCCTGGCCGACTTCGCGCAGCCGGGCCAGGTGCCTGCTGCACTCGTCCTCGCGCTGGAAATAGCGAGCGCCCAAGGCATAGCGATCCAGAATTCCGACGGAGTCGTGCGGATCGACGGCGGCGACGAGCTCCCCGCCGACTTGGCGAATTGCCTCTAGGTGGCGCCGTGCAACGAACCCAGCCACGCCGAAAAGGACGAAGCGAGTCGGTCTCATGGCGAGCCTCGTAGCGCGAAATACGCTCGTATGGATGAGGCAGCGGTCGGCTGGGTCCTCTGCCGGTGCCGCTGGCGTCCCGTGCGCGGTCGGGGATTGCCAGCGGCCACACCGAGCGGTACTCGCCGGTCGTCATGCCGCCCTCCCCCGATGCGATGAAATCCCTGCTCGATACGGCCGTGCTCGCCGCGCTCGCTGCCGGTCACAAGATCCTCGAAGTCTACGAAAGCGACGATTTCGACGTCGAAGTGAAGGGCGATGGGTCGCCCCTGACGCGCGCCGATCGGCTGGCCAACGAGTGCATCCTGGAAGCGCTGGCCAAGACCGAGCTCCCGGTGCTCAGCGAAGAGGGCAGGGCGATTGCCTACGCCGAGCGTCGCGACTGGGACAGTTTCTGGCTCGTGGACCCGCTCGATGGAACCAAAGAGTTTCTGAAGCGCAACGGTGAGTTCACGGTGAACATCGCCCTCGTCGTGGGGCAGGAGCCGCGTTTGGGCGTCGTGTTCGCACCCGCACGCTGGACGCTCTATTTCGGCGATGCGTTGGGTGGCTCTTACTTCGTGGGTGACGCTGCGCTCCTGCGCAAGCGCTCGGTTTCGGTGGCAGAGCTCGAGGCAGCCTCCGAGAGGCTGCCGCGCCCCCAGGGCGACCGTCCGTTCAAGGTCGTTGGCAGTCGCTCACACGGCTCGCCGGAGACGGCTGCGTACGTCGAGGGCCTGCGCGCCGAGCATCCGGATCTGGAGATGCTCGGCATCGGTTCTTCCTTGAAGCTCTGCATGGTGGCCGAGGGCGCCGCCGACGCGTATCCCCGCTTCGCCCCGACCATGGAGTGGGATACGGGGGCAGCGCACGCGGTCGTGCTCGGAGCCGGCAAGAAGGTGCTGCGTTACGAGGCCGGCAGTGGCGTGCAGGGGCCGGTCGTCTACAACAAGGAAGACTTGCTCAATCCTTGGTTCCTGGTGACCTGAAGGTCGCTCGACCTGAACGTCGCTCAATCAGGGTAGTAATCTGCGACGCTCTCGGTCGGGTGCAGTGACTCGACGACGCGCGCCCGCACGACTTTGACGCGTTCGTCGGCAACCGTCTGCGTGGCGAGACGCGCGAGCCATTCTGCCAAGCGTTCTGAGGTCGGCGTAAAGGGGAACACGGCCACCTTGATGTTGCCGGGCCACTCGTTGCGGGCACCGGCGAGCTCGCTACTGGCCCCGACCGGCAGTCCAGGTTGGCGCTCGCCTCTGGCACCGTGCACCGTCTCCCGCGAGGCGTAGAGCTTGCTGCCGAAGAGCGTCAGCACCTCCGCATTCTCGCGCCAGCTCTCTTCACCGAGCGCCAGGCTGTGGTCGAGCAGGCGATGACATGCCATCAGCACCCGCTCGTGCAGAACGTCGAAGTCGATGACGAAGCCTTGCGCGTCGAGCTCACGCGCGCCGAGGGTCACCTGGAACATCCAGGTGTGTCCGTGCAGCGAGATGCACGGTCCCATGTGCCCACGCACGTGGTGGCCGAAATGGATGTGAATGCCGTCGGTGACCTGGAACACGGCGTTCTGCTAGCAGAGCTCGCGCTCGGCTGCACGAACGGCGGCGACGAAGGCCGCCATTTTGGCTGGATCCTTTCGCCCCGGCTCGGATTCGATGCCGCTCGACACGTCGACCCCACGAGGCGACACCGTCGCAATCGCCGCCGCGACGTTGTCTGCGCGCAGTCCTCCCGCCAAGAGCAGCGGAAAGGCTCGGGCCAGCCGACGGGCGCGCGTAAAATCGGCGCTCCGGCCCCGCCCACCGCCGCCGGGACCATCGAGACACCGCAATCCTCGGCCGTGCGGGCCCAGCTGAGGCCCGGCAATCCCCGGTGACCCGAGGGCGAGCATCCGTTCTTCGGCGCTGGGGGCATCGAACAGGACCGGAATCACCGCTTTGCCGTCGAGCTCGGGCGTGAACCAATCGGTGTACACGACCTGGACCGCATGGAAGCCGAGTTCGAGAATGCGCCGGCACTCGTCAGCGGTCTTGGGGCCCACCACTGCCACTCGCGACACGTGGGGCGCAGAGGCCGAAAACAGCTCTGGCAACGCAGCGAGATCGAGCGGCACACGAGCGTCGTCCGCTAGCACGAAGCCCAGCGCATCGACGTCGAGCGCGCTCGCCGCTGCCACGTCCGCTGGCTGCACGAAGCCGCACAGCTTCAGGAACAGCCGGGAGTTCTGCGGCGTCACGTGGCTGCCAGGCCTTTCGCTCGCGCTCCGGCCGGGTCGCGCTGTCGGCAGGTGGGACACGTGCCGAGCACCTGGACCTCCGCGTCGCGCATGGCCTCGCGCCAGCCAAGGTCCTCGGGCAGTGGCAGCTCTGCCCCGGACAGGCACTCGACCCGCCCACAACGGTTGCACGAGAAATGCGCGTGCAAATGTTCGTGCCCACGCTCGAAAATCGCCTCGTAGCGAGCGAGTCCGCCGGCATGGCTGGACACGCGGACGAGCCCGACCTCGCACAGACGCACCAAGTTCCTGAAGATGGTGGCGCGGTCCCAGTCCGTCTCGCCCAGCTGATCGGCGACCTCGCCATGGCTGAGCGGGCGTCCGGCAGAGCGCAGCACACCGAGCACGGCAACGCGCGGCCCGGTCACGCGCAGGCCGAGCGCGTGAAGCTCGTCTTTGAGGGCAGACTTGTCTTGGGGCGCCATGTCGAACCGGCGCTCGCGAATCTAGCGCGGCCGCGGTGCGGGTGCAGCTCGGGTCGCCGGCCCGCCCGAGCGAGCTGCCTCTATGTGGCGTTCGCCGCTGGGGGCCGAGCTAAAAGCCGATGGAGCACTCGCCTTCGCCTTGAAAGTGGCCTTGCGTCGAGAGCTGGCTCTTCACGTAGTCGAGCAGATTCTCGACGGGCCGAATGGGCGAGCCGCCGAGCGGGAACCGTTCGTCGAACTCTGACAAGTCGGCCGGAGCGATGCGCTCCAGTTCACCCTCGGTGACCACGCCATCGAGATCCAGATCGCAGTCCGCGAGCCATTGCGCATAGCGACGCACCTCGCCCTCGGCTCCCTCCGGAAAGCCGCCGAAGAAGAGATGGTCACCGTGCACACTGACGGCCGCGGTCACGGTGTCCCCCGCGACCACTGCGATCCCGGGCAGTCCGTCGATTGAGCATGGTCCGTAGGTCACCTCGGCCGTCACCGTCAGCGAGAGCTGGACGCTGGGTGCGGCGTAGCAAGCGTCGCCGCCGCTGTTCTCGCCCACCGCGTCGGCTGTCTCCGGCGGTTCCGCGAGGGATTCCGGCGGGCACGAGCGTCCGTCCTCTTGGGCCAGAGTGGCTTCGATGAAGTGGGTGGCGCCAGCGTCGACCAGATGGTCGAAGTCGGCTTCTCGGACGCTCTCGTGGCGCTCGACGTCGGCGGCCTGCGTCCCGAAGTACAGGTCCCAGCGACCGGGTTCGAGATCGCTCAGCGTCCACACCGGCTCGCCCTGGGAGGGGAGCCGGACCAGGTCGAGCGCCCAGCGCCGGTTGTCGCTCGAGTCGGTCGCGTCCCCGAGGGCGCGCAGCTCCACCGGCCCCAAGGTCATGACATATTTCGAGAACGTGACGTTCCATCCGTCTTGGATGTGCTCGAGGTCCGACCCCGCTTCGATTCCGTCGGTGATCGTGCGCTCGGGCTCGACCAGAAGGGTGACGTCGCCCACCCCGGGTGCGCAGGCGCTCGCCAGGCAGAACGACGGGAGGGCGACGTGGCGCAGGACCACGGAGAACGCACGGTGGGGAGACATGAGGCGCTCCTATCGCAATGGAGATTCAGATGCAATCAAATTGCGTTTAGCGATGGGGAGCGGGGGACTGGGCGCTCGGAAGGCGGTCTGATAGGAACCCAGCCTCGGTGGGCTTCCGGGCATTTTGGCGACGGAAGTGCCACAGCTTCGGGGAATTTAGCCTTTGACCGCAGCCCTCACGGTCCGTCATTTCTCGTACACCCGGCCCGTCCGTGTGGTGGATCGCCTGGTGAAGCCGCTGGTGCACATCGACAGCGTCGGCAGCTTGGATCCACGCGCCATGGCCCTCTCGGCGTTTCGTGGTGCTGGCGGTCCGGTACCTCCGGAGTCCGAGTGGGAGCGCTGGCTCGGGGCGGAGTTCGATGCCCGCATGCGGCTTTTGACCGAGGGGGAGTTTCCGCCGCTCGGAAGGATCCATTGGCGGGCCATCCTCGTGTCTGCCGCCATCGGGCGGATCCGGCTCGAACGCTATCTGGCCGAGCAACGTCCGCTCGGCACCGTCAAGGCTCCGATCTTCGTCGTGGGCTTGCCTCGCACCGGCACGTCGCTGATGCAGCGCTTGATCGCGGAGGATCCGGCTCGACGGGGTCTCCGCACGTTCGAGCTCCAGAGCCCTATTCCGGCGTCCCGCCCCTCGCGCTTCGAGCCTCTGCGCCGCCGTGCTTACGCGGGACTCATCTCCGTTCTCTACGGCGTGTTCATGCCGGAGCTGCTGCGTATCCATCACACGTCCATCACCTCGCTCGAGGAGTGCTGGATGCTGTTCATGTCGAGCTACGCTGTTCTGAACGCTGACTACATCCTCTTGCCAGAGGCGCAGTTCGGCGATTCCCTGCTCGAGGACGGGCTGGAGTCGGCGTACGCCCGCTACCGTACGCTCTTGTCGATCTTGGCGCTCGAAGCGCCCGAACGGGACTTCGTGCTCAAGAGCCCCGAGCATTTGTGGTTTTTGCCTGCACTCCTGCGAACGTTCCCGGATGCTCGCGTCATCTGGACGCACCGCGATCCTGCCAGCGCCGTACCCTCGTATTCCGCGCAAGCGTCGCTGCCCTGCCGCCAACACCGGGGCGCGGTCGACCCGAAGGCGATGGGTCAGCGTGTCCTCGGCCGCTTCCTCCAGGGTGTCGAGCGCGCGACACGCGCCTGTGACGAGTTTCCGAACGCGTCCATCAGTCACGTGAAATACACGGATTTGATGGACGACCCGATTGGCGTGACGCGGACGGTCTACGAAGAGCTCGGGCTGTCGGTCTCGCCCTCGCATGAAGCTCGGATGCGAGAGTTCCTGAACCGACCGCAGAAGGACAAGGGGCAGAACATCTACCGATCAGAGGTCTTCGGTTTGGACGCGGCGGGGGTGCGGTCCGCCTTTGCTCCTTACATGCAGCGCTTCGGGGTGGAGCCGGATCGCGCGCGGCGCCAGACGCAGGTGAGCCCGGCGGCGCTCATGGGCGAGCGCCTACCGGGCTCCTAGGTTCCAACTGACGAAGGGTGCTCGATGAGCACCCTGCCTGGTCAGTTTGCGGCGCCGCCGATGCCGATGCCGGCACCGCCACCGTCGCAGACGGCCTCCTCCTTTTTGGCAGCCGGAGAGCACAGCATGCGACCCTGGGCGACGACGCACTCGCCGCGGCATTGCGCTGGCGAGTCACATTCTTCGCCCGTCTCGCGCAAAAGCACGCACACCGGAGAGTCGAGCTCGTAGTCGCAGAAGGTGGTGAACGGATCGCACGGGGGATCGCCCGCGTCGTCGCAGCCGTCCCCTTCGTCGAGACCGCTTTCGCACTCACCCTCGAAGCACACGCCGGACTCACACTCCGCGCCAGTTTGGCAGGGGTCGCTCAGATCGAGCGGCAAGTTGTCGCATTCGCGCGTGTCCTCGTAGTTGCAGAAGAGCGACTCGCATTGCATCGCGTCTTCGCACTCCACGCCTCGTTCGAGGGGCAGCGTGCGACAGAAGCCGGCGACGCAGGTCTCGGAGGTGCACTCCGTGTCCAGGTCGCAGGTCGCACCGTCGTCCTTCTTCTCGATGCAGTGGTAGCCGCAGAAGCCGTCCACCATGCAAACCTCGGAGTTCGGGCAATCGTCGGCCGTAGTGCAAGTTTCCGACGGGTTCTCGCGCACGCACGCGCCTTCGCCACATTCGTCGCTCACGCCGCTCGGACAGGCGTCGCCGATCCCGACTGACTCGGTACACACTTGCGTACCCGTCGGACAATAGCCGGAGTCGCAGTCGCTGCCCGCGACGCAAGGGGCGTTGAGTGGGAGCGTCGGCTGACACGACAGTTCGCCGTCTTCGCTCTGCGGGTTGATGGCGCAGTGCAGACCTTCGGCGCAGTTGGCTGTGTCGGCGCACGGTTGGTCGAGCTGCCGCAGCTTGGAGCAGCGACCCAAGATGCAGGACAGATCTTGGTCCTCGTCACAGTGCGCGTTCGAATCACAAGTTGCGCCGGCCTGGCAGGCTTCTACGCATACCTCCGTGATCGGATTGCAGGCCAAGTGCGGCGCACAGCGGACGAGCAGGGTCGCATCCGACGGTGCCGAATCGTTGCGGTCGGCGTAGACGCACGTTTCTCCTTTGTCGGAGAACTCCTTGCAGGTGCCGTCGAGCAGCGAACAGTAGAGTCCCGCTTCGCAGTCGATGTCGGCCACACAGGTCTCGGTCACCTGGCGCAAGCGCACACAGCGTCCTTGCACGCCCAGCCCGCCGCCCGTTCCGCAGCGATACCCGGGTGCACATTCGAAGGTGTAGCCGCCGCTCGAGCAGTCTTGTCCTTCGATGAGCTTGCCGATGAACAGATGGGCCGGATCGCAGGGTCCAGGCGGTTCCGGCGGTGCTGGCGGCTGACACCCCTCGATCGGTTCGGGCTCCTCGTATTCGTTGCAGCCCGTTTCGGTCAGGTACGCCTTGCAGGCGTCGAGTCCTTCTCGGCTGATCTCCGTTCTCCCGTCTTGAACGGCTTCGTTCAAGGCTGGCAAATTCGGGATGATCAAAGAGCCAGCGCGCAATCCCGCCAGGGCGGCAAGATCGATGGTGGTGACCGGCGAAATCGAGGCGGCCTCCATCAGCCGGCTGGTGCATTCCTCCGGCAGGACGTAGGGCCCAATATAATAGCCTGCTTCGTCTTCCTCGCAGCAGGTGTACGCCATGTCACAGAAGGCCGTGAAGACCTCCTCGATCTGTGGCTCGGCAGGAGCTTGCTTCACCTCGCAGGCTCCGAACAAAAGGCCGCCGAAAGCGGCCAGCAAAGTAGCGGTCGTAATCTTTTTCATGGGCGCGGTGCCTCGATCAGTAGATGCATTGACCAGCCGTGCAGCTGCCGGTGGTCGGGCTGGTGGAGCCGGGGTAAGTACCCGTGCAGGACGTGGCGTCGGGCGCGTCGGCCGTTAGATTGCAGGTGCCACTGCCGTCGCAAGTGCCCGTACGGCAGCCGATGGTGCAGGGATCGCCGCTCGGCAGCGGCACGCCGCCCACGCAGTTCCCGTTACCATCGCATTCTGCGTAATAGTCCCCGTAAGGAGCCCCGGCATACCCCTGGTAGGAGGTGTCGATGCACGGATTGTCGCTTTCGCTGCACGAGTAGCCGTAGCGATAGCTGGCTTGGGTGACGTTGACGCTGCAGCCAGTGGCCGGATTGCAGTCGCCGACGGGCGCGCAGTACGACACTGGGCACAAAACGACGTCCGAGCCCGGCGAACAGGTGCCGTAGCTACAGCTCGAGGCCACGGTGCAGACGTTGTCATCGTCACACTCCGTTCCGTTCGGCAGATCGCCCGCCTGGTAGCAGCCGCCATACGTCTCGTCGCAGAAGGCCCCCGAGCAGGCACTGCCTTCGCATTGGACTTCGGCGCCCGTGCATTGCCCATCGAGGCAGGCGTCGCCCGTCGTACACACGAGGCCGTCGTCGCAGGGCGTGTCGTCCGGCTGCGGCTCGAACATGCAGCCGTCGCTCTCGCTGCAGGTCCCGGCAGAACAGTCGTCGGCGCCCACCGAGCAGTCGCGTGCGTTCCCGTCGCCACAGTCGCCGCCGTCGCAGGTCTCGCCCGTCGTGCAGAATTCACCGTCGTCGCAGGGCGAGCCGTCCTCGGTGTCCGAGTCCCCGCAGTCGTACGACCCCGCCGCGATCAACTCGACCTCGACGTTGGCGGCATCCTCCGCGCTCACGGTGACCTCATTACAGCCCGCGAGGGCTGCTTCGCCCGAAAAGTTTACGCCCTCGACGTAGACGAAGCCCTCGCCGACCTCTGCCGCAAACTCGATGGCCGCATCGATGTCGGTGAAGACCTCGTCCGCCAGGAGCTCGAACTCCTTGTCGTACGGGTCTGCCTCGCCTGCTACCAAGAGGGAGCAGCTCGACGAAAAGCCCTCCTTGAGAGCGAGCACCCAGACGTGGAAGCTTGCGGTCGACGGCTGCGTCAGCTCGTGTCGGAACGTCACCTCCACGCTCACCTCACCCGTCACGGGCTCTTCGACGTCGGGCACCACGCCGACACCGCTGCAAGCGAGCGCGAGGAGCAGCGTCGCTCCCGCGCCCGAGATCCATGTCGAGAGAGGGCGCCGCCCCACACGGCGCCTCCCGGCGGCAAGCCAAGTTGGTTTTATCATGCGCATCATCTGCATCACCTTCATCCCTAGCGGCGCGGCGCGAGAGGCACCGCGGACCGATAGTTCTTCGGTCAGGTCGTCGGGGTCGCCAAGGGTCCGGAAAATGCAGGCATTTACGACCTGCTGAGCCCTCCACGCGCGAGCGGGGCCACCGCGCCGGCCGCCGCCTACGGTCGAAGAGTGTAGGGTAGATGTAGGATACTCAGTCCGGCCTACGGGCGCGCGCCTCGAGGTGAAGGCGGCTCTCGACCTCGGACACGATCCACACGCCATCGGTCGCCATGTGGGCGGTCGCTCGCGCGATCTTCGGTCCGGTGACCTGCAAATCCAAATCGGTGCGCTCTTCGACGAGTGTGCCGAGGATCGCCGTGCGCTCTTCGAAGGCGAGGTCTGCCAGCAGAGCGGGCGCGCCGAGGCGGAGCTCGAGGGGAACGGCGAGTGCAGCTTCGAGCTGACTCCGACGCTCACTATCGGTCCCTTGCGCGAGCACGCGCGGACGCGTGAGCCGCAATCCGTCGCTCGTCACGTCGAGGCCCGCCAGCACCCAGACGACGCCGCACTCGGCACCACTCAGCTGCACGGAAAAGAGCACGCCGTCCAAAGTCACGTCGAACTCTTGCAACGCGAACCCGAGTTCAGGCTTGGAGGCGAGCGAGAGACCTTCCCGGAGCGCCTCACCGAACGCGTCCTTCGTGACGTGCTGACGAAGCTCGAGCGTCGGGGCCAGAGAGCGCTCGCTTTGGCGAGTGACGGGTAGACCGCGACCCCGCTGTGGGGGCGCACTGCACTCGACCTCGGACACGACTCCGCGCACACCGATGGCGAAGGTGACACGGTCCCCGCTGGTGGTGGGACCGTCGAGCAAGATTTCGCTCGGCGACAAGGCCACGCAATGTCCCACGGTGAGCATCGTCGGCCGCGTGAGTTCAGTCGCTGCTCGATCCACCCACGGCGCCAAGCGTGGCTTCTCGCGCTGAATGCGAGCCTCGATGTCGTCCAACTGTTCGCTGACGACGCGCGTGACCTGGTCGGTCACGTCCACGCCGACGCGGCAACCGCGCGTCACCTTTTGGCTCAATTGCAGGGGTTTCAGCTCGTAATCGGGGCCGAGCGTCAGGTCCCAGGTCGCCTTGATGTCGTAGGCTGGTGTGCAGCTGCCATAGCCAATGCACACGCTGCCGAACGGCTTGCACAGGGACAGGTCGATCTCGACGGGAAGCGTGACCGAAACGCGCCCTGCACTTGCTCGAATCTTTGGTGCCTGCCGTGTGACGCGATAGGTCACTAATCCGGCCGCACCGATCGGACGGTCCTTCTCCGCGGCGAGCGTCGTGGGCACATGCTCGGCGATCTGCTGCTGGATGGCGGTGAGCGGTACGTCGATCGAGAGCCATGCTTCGCCAGCGGGCGGCGCCGGCATCGCTTCTGGCACGGCGAAAGCCGGTGGGTCTTCGCTCGGCCAGGGTCGACACTCGCGCGTGCCGTCGGGCGGATGACGCGCGCCATCGGAGCTTGCACCAGGCGAGGCGCAGGCGAGCGCGAGCAGACCCAGTATCGAGCATGTGCTCTGGGCTTTGCCTCTGCAGAGGGCGGCCTTCTCCCGTTTCAATGAAAAATTCAACGCACGCTCTCCAAAAATCTTCCCCAGGAGTGCAAACCGCTGAGCGCTCGTGCAGCTTTTTCGTTCGCGCCTCGCTGTAGAGTAACCGAAACCCCTGGAGCCGCCCGTGCCAGATTCTCCTACCTCTGCCCTCAAGACCCCACGCGATCGCTTCCTCTCGCTCTTCTTGGCCTACGCCCGTCGAAATGACTGGCTGAGCGCGTCGCAGGTGCTCGAGGAGTTTCCTCCTAGCGCAATCATGGCCGCGCTCGAAAGTGCCGACGCCTTGCGCGCGCGTATTCTGGTCGAGCTCGCGGGTGTGCACGAAAAGATCGCGCCGAAGAAGTCGGTGACGGCGGCTGCGGAGGACTTGCAGATTGCGCTCGACGAGAAGCTCTGCGAGCCGACCAAGCTCTTCGAGTTGTTCGATTGTGACGAGCAGGTGCGCTACCTCCCCGCGGAGAAGCTGTGGGCGCTCGCTACGCGCGAGGCCTTCTGGAAGGTGGCGAGCGATCGTGCTCGGCAGCGGGTACTCCATACGCTGCAGACGGCGCTCGACGAAGACCTGGTCGACGTGAAAGCGCTCATGCTCGCGGTCGGCGTGGAGCGGTTGCTCGCCGACTTGCCGAAGGAGCTGCTCGAAAAGTCCCTGGCCGATGCGATTCGACTCGGGCTCGAGGGCAAGGCGTTCGACTACGCTCGGTTGCTCTTTCATTGTCCTCTTCCGGAGTGGGCCGAGCACGTCGCTCTCGATCACCTGTGGGAGCGTGCCGTGGTGGGCGAGGTCCTGCGCGCGGGAGGGCTCTCCGCTGGCGGGAGTGCGAGCACGTCCGGCGGCGCGAGCAGTGGATCGACGACGTCGTCCAGTTCGACCGTGGCCAGCGGAGCGACGACGTCCTCCAGCTCTACCGTGACCAAGAGCTCGCCGCCGGCTCCCTCGGCACCGGTGGCAGAGCTCCCAGCCGCAGACCTCGAGCCGGTGCGCTCGTCGCCGACTTCAGCGGTTCCTCCCTCGGGTGACCGCCGACGTGAAGAAGTGGCCGCTCGAGAGCGCGCACTCGACAACCTGCGGCGCTTGGATCGCAACCCGCGCGACGCGGAGAAGCTGAGCACGCCGCTGCTCCTGGCCATCGACGCCATGTACGTGGACCTGCTGCAGCTCGGCGACGACGAGGCGCGCGAGGAATGCATCCGCGACGCCTTCCCCAACGAAAAGCTGCTCGAGGAGGCGCTGTATGCCATGGCTGAGGCGCTGGACCCCAAGCTCGACGAGCAGGAGCTCAAGACCAAGGTGCCGACGCTCGAGTCTCTGATTCAGCTCGTGCTCTACGAGGAGCGCAAGCGTGCGACCGGTCTCAGCAGTCGCAGCTCCTCGCCGCCGCCCGGCGTCCTGCCCGAGGGCCTGCCGAGCTCGACCGTCGCCGCTGGCGCACCGCCCCTGCCTCCCTCCCGGCGCTCGATTCCCCCGGCGCCCCTGCCACCCCCGGCGCGCAAGCTCAGCTGAGCCTCGTCCCCGCGCAGTACGCCTCCGATGGACGCGATCCTGCTCGTCGATCACGGTAGCCGCAGGGCAGAAGCCAACGACAAGCTCGAGGAGCTCGAGCGCGCTTTGCAGCTGCATCTCGCTGCCTTGGGGCAGTCAGTGCTCGTGGCACACGCGCACATGGAGCTCGCCGAACCGAGCATCGAGAGCGCCGTCCAGGCGTGCGTCCTGCGCGGCGTGACCTCGATCGTGTGCGTCCCCTGTTTTTTGGCTCGAGGCAGGCACGTCACGACCGACATCCCGGAACAATTCGCCACTGCACTGGCTCCGTATCCCGGCCTCGCTTTTCGCATGGCGGCCCCGCTCTCCGAGCAGCCGGGCTTCCTCGAGCTCTTGGCGCGAGCCGGTGGAGCTCGGTGAGAGCGCGCGCCGCGCTCACTGCGCTGGCGCGTCGATGATGGGGCTGGCGCCCCCGCTCGTGGCTTTCATCTTCAAGGTCGCAAACTTGCGGACGGGGCGCACGGCTCCGTCTTTGGGCCCGTAGCCCCAGAGGCCAATCTCGAGCTCCAGCTCGTCGCCCGGCGAGAGCAGCGAGACGTTGGCAATCGGCCATTTGCGAGAGAACTTCTGCGGACTCGTCGGGCCGAGCGGCTTCGTCCCGCTGCCACTCCGCTTGTCGCCGAACTGGTCGATGCGACCCGTCTTGCGGATGACGCGCCCGCCGAAGGCGAGCGGGCCTGCTTCCGGGTTGGTGAGGATGCCCTCGATCTTGGAGGTGGCCTCCACCGTCACCTCGACTCCGTAGCCCTCGGGCGTCATGTAGGACTTGGCCGTGGGAGAGAAGACGGCTCCTTCCACTTCGACGCGAAGACCGTCCGGGGTCATTCGGTAGACGACCTCTCGGCCCGCGCCATCGGCAGCGCCGCCAGCCGGCGCACTCGCCTCTTGCTGCTCGACCTCCGCCAGCGCGGCCAGTTCCTCTTCGCTCATCGCCTCGCCGTCGACGGTCCCGGAACCGGCGTCGGGCGGCGCGACGGCTTCCGTAGTCGGTGCGGCCGCCGGATCGGCAGGCTCCGGGGAGCTACCGCCGCAAGCGGTGAAGAGGCCAGCGGCCAGGAAGGTCAGCACCAGGTTCAGGTTTGGTATCGAGGTTTCCCGCATCGCTCTGTCCTCCGGACAGACGCTATCACAGCTCGCGCGCTCGGTGGCGGGCCTGGACGCAGGCGGTGCTTGCCCGGGCCTCCTCCGGGCCGTATAGCGGCCGCGCGATGAGCAGGATTTACCGGACGCTTCCACCCAAAGGCACCAAGCTCGGCATCGCTTTTTCGGGCGGTCTCGATACGCGCTGCGCCGTGGCTTGGCTCTCTCGGCAGGGCCTCGACGTGTACTGCTACACGGCCGATCTGGCCCAGCCCGATGAGGAAGACCCGGCGCTCATCCCGCCCGTGGCGGAGGCACACGGGGCCAAGCGGGCGCGCCTGGTGGACTGTCGTGAGCAGATGGTGCGCGAAGGTCTCGTGGCCATCCAGTGTGGAGCGTTTCACCTGAGCTCGGGTGGAAAGAAGTACTTCAACACCACGCCGATCGGACGGGCGGTGACCACGACTGCCATCATTCGTGCGATGCGACAAGACGACGTCCACGTGTTCGGCGACGGCAGCACGCACAAGGGCAACGACATCCAGCGCTTCTATCGCTACGGGATTCTGACGAATCCGGCATTGCGCATCTACAAGCCTTGGCTCGACCGCGCATTCGTGGATGCGTTCGGTGGCCGCACCGAGATGAGCCAATACCTCGAGTCAGTGGGGCTGCCCTACACGATGAGCACGAGTAAGGCCTACAGCACGGATTCCAACGTGCTCGGTGCTACGCACGAAGCCAAGGACTTGGAGTTCTTGGACAGCGGCATGAACATCGTCGATCCGATCATGGGGGTCGCGCACTACCGCGCGGACACCGTCATCGAGCGCGAGGAGGTCACCGTGGAGTTCGAGCGCGGGATGCCCACCGCGATCAATGGCAAGCGCTTCGACACCCTCATCGACATGATGCTCGAAGCCAACCGCGTGGGCGGTCGCCACGGCTTGGGAATGAGCGACCAGATCGAGAATCGCGTCATCGACGCGAAGAGCCGTGGCATCTACGAGGCACCGGGCATGGCGCTCTTGCATCTTTGCTACGAGCGCCTGCTCTCCGCCATTCACAATGAAAATACGCTCGACCAATACTTCACGCTTGGTCGGCGCCTCGGACGTCTGCTCTACGAAGGTCGCTGGTTCGATCCGGAAAGCATGATGATCAAGGACGGCCTCACGCGCTGGATTGCGCCGAGCGTCACCGGCGCCGTTCGCCTCGAGCTGCGACGTGGCGACGACTACACGATCTTGGGCACGCGCGCCGAGTACATGAGCTACGGCCCCGAGAAGCTCAGCATGGAGCGCGTCGAAGACGCGCCCTTCTCGCCCGAGGATCGCATCGGCGCACTCGAGCTGCAGAACCTCAACGTCACCGACAACCGGGCGCTCCTCATTCACCATCTCCGGTCGACCGCGCAGCTGGCGGCGGGAGCGAGCCTGGGCCAACTCGGTGCCGGCGCCTCCGAAGTCCTCGGCGACGACGACTTCGGCGGCTGATCTGCGGCGGCACCAGCCCGCGGCTGCACGAGCTGGATTCTTGTATTACTGAAATCCGTTTTCTCGAGAGATCCGCGCGAGCGCTTTGACAGTACCCGGCCCGGGGATTAGATCGTGCGCATCAACTCTTACCCATACGTAAGGGTTGGTTGTCGCCATGACCTCCAAGCGCCGTTTGGCCATCCTGCACGCTCCCGAGGCTCTGCCCGAGAGTGGAGAGGTGCGTCCACCGGGTGTGGCCGACTGTGGGGCATTGAGCGAGGAAGGCTCACTCCAGGTCGGCGACCTGGCCCGCCTCACCGGCAAGACGGTGCGAGCGATTCATTTGTACGAGAGCTTGGGCCTGCTTCGCCCGGCTGAGCGCTCTCCCGGCGGCTTCCGATTGTTTCGTGGCGACTCCGTCGAGCGGGTGCGCTGGATCAGCAAGCTGCAAACGCTCGGCTTCTCGCTACCCGAGATCGCTAAGATCGTTCGTGACCAAGAGAGCGCTCGTTCCGGCGTCGCCGCCGCTGCCAGCTTGCGCGACGTGTTCGAGCAGCGGCTCGCGGGCGTTCGCGACAAGCTCTCCGAGCTCCACCGTCTCGAGCACGAGCTCCTCTCGAGCCTGACCTACTTGGATGCCTGCCAAAGCGCGTGCAGCAGCCCCGAGACGTCCGTCGACGCCTGTCCCAGTTGTGGACGCCACATCGACCAACCGGAGCAGCCACCTCTGATCGCGGGCCTCCACGCTCACTGATTTTCTCGTTTCGCCGTCCCGTTTCGCTGTCCCGTTTCGCTGTCCCGTTTCGCTAGGAAGACCCCCCCACCGTGAATCTGCCGATCTACATGGACAACCACGCCACGACGCCGATGGACCCCCGCGTCCTCCGCGCCATGGAGCCCTACTTTTTGTCGCAGTTCGGCAATGCGGCCAGTCGTACCCATCGCTTCGGCTGGGAGGCGGAAGCAGCAGTGGAGGACGCGCGTGAGACCCTGGCACGCTTCATCGGCGCCGAATCGGGCAAGGAGATTGTATTCACCTCCGGCGCGACCGAGGCCGACAACCTCGCGATCAAAGGCGTCGCCGAATACTACGGCTCCAAAGGCAAGCACATCGTCACGACGGTGATCGAGCACAAGGCGATCCTCGACTCGTGCAAGCGTCTCGAGAAGGAAGGCTTCTCCGTGACGTACCTGGGCGTCGATGCGATGGGTCGTGTGGATCCGGACGACGTGCGTCGTGCTCTGACCGATCAGACGATTTTGGTCTCCGTCATGCTAGCCAACAACGAGGTCGGCACCATTCAGCCCATCGCCGAGATCGGCAAGATCACCCGCGAGAAGGGCGTGCTCTTCCACGTCGATGCAGTGCAGGGCGTGGGCAAGACGCCGTTCGACGTCGAGAAGATGAACGTCGACCTCGCCTCGATTACGGCCCACAAGATCTACGGCCCCAAGGGGATCGGTGCCCTCTACATTCGGCGTAAGAAGCCGCGGGTCCGCATCGCACCCCAAATGGACGGCGGCGGTCACGAGCGCGGCAATCGCTCGGGCACGCTGAACGTGCCCGGCATCATTGGCTTCGCCAAAGCGGCAGAAATCCTGATGAACGAGGGCGCGTCTGAAGCCGAGCGCCTGAAGCAGCTGCGCGATCGGCTGCATCGCAAGATCTCGGGCGCCTTGGAAATGGTCACGTTGAACGGCCACCCCGAGCAGCGTCTGCCCGGCAACCTGAACCTCTCTTTCTCCTTCGTCGAAGGCGAAGGGCTGATGATGGCCATCAAAGATGTGGCTGTTTCAAGCGGCTCGGCGTGCACCAGCGCCAGCCTGGAGCCGAGCTACGTCCTGCGCTCGATGGGACTGGACGAAGAGCTCGCTCATTCGTCGATTCGCTTCGGCCTGGGCCGCTTCAACACCGAGGAGGACGTGGACTACGTCGCTGACTTGGTGATTGGGAAGGTCCGGAAGCTGCGCGACATGTCCCCTCTCTACGAGATGCACAAAGAAGGCATCGACCTCAAATCGATTCAATGGGCCGCCCACTGACGACCCCGTCCCACCCGAGATAAGACCATGGCCTACAGCGAAAAAGTCATCGACCACTACGAGAACCCGCGCAACGTCGGCAGCCTCGACAAGGATGCCCCGGATGTCGGGACCGGACTCGTCGGCGCACCTGCTTGCGGCGACGTGATGCGCTTGCAGATCAAGGTCAGCGAAGCGGGCGTCATCGAAGACGCGCGCTTCAAGACCTTCGGCTGCGGGTCGGCCATTGCCTCGTCATCGCTCGCCACCGAGTGGATCAAAGGCAAGACGCTGGAAGAGGCCGAGAAGCTGGTGAACAGCCAGATTGCGGAGGAGCTCAACCTACCGCCGGTGAAGATCCACTGTTCGGTGCTGGCGGAAGACGCCATCAAGAGCGCCATCGAGGACTTTCGCCGCAAACAGGCGGCCAAGAAGGCGCTCTTGGGAGGAAGCTGATGCAAGCAGCGGCCCTCACGGAAGAGGCCCAGAGGCAGGCCTCCCCAGCGACGAGCGATGCTTGGGCGCAGGCCCTCGCCCGCACACCGACCAAGGGTCTCGTCGTCACTCCGGCGGCGGCGGCGGGAGCGCGCGAGAAGCTGGCCAAGCGAGGCACGCCGAATGCCATGGTGCGACTCGGCGTGAAGGGCGGCGGCTGCTCCGGCTTCAGCTACGTCATCCAGTTCGACGACGAGCCACCGCGTGAGCGCGACTATGGCTACGAGGTCGATGGCGTGCGCTTCGTAGTGGACAAGAAGAGCCTGCTCTACCTGGCTGGAAGCATGTTCGACTACGAAAAGACGTTGATGTTCCAGGGCTTCAAGTTCCGGAACCCGAACGAAGCATCGAGCTGCGGTTGTGGACACTCCTTCACGGTCCGCTGACGCAAAGCGGGAGGATGTCCCCGCTCGCGAACCGGACGCCTTCGACATCTTGCACCTCGAGCCACAGTTCGCGCTCGATCCCGAGCTGCTCACGGAGCGCCACCGCACCTTGAGCCTGGCTCTACACCCGGACCGCTTTGCGGGGCGGCCCAGCGCCGAGCGCCGCCTCTCGCTCGAGCAGGCGATGCGGGTCAATGCTGCGTTTCGCACGCTCAAGGATCCCGTTACCCGAGCCGAAGTGCTGGCGCGGCGCCTCGACTTGCCGCTCGCCGAGGAGGTGAGCATGAGTCTGGAGCTCCTGGAGCGCACCATGGAGCGCCGCGAAACGCTGGCTGAGGCCGTGCTCGCGGGTGACCATGAGCGAATCGCCGCTCTCGCTCGGGAGGGGCGTCGAGAACAGGTGGAGCACTGTGCGCGCCTGACGGCCATCTTTGCCGAGAGCCCTGGCCCGGGCCAGGCTGCCCTCCTGGGCGAGATCGTCTCCGGATTGCGTTTTCTGCGGCGGTTCGTCGACTCTGCCGAAGCAGAGCTCGACGCCCACCAAGCTTAGGAGGAACGGACGTTGCTGCTCGACATCTTCGACCCCAAAGCGCCCCCGCGTGCCATTGGCATCGACCTCGGCACCACCAACTCGATTGTGGCGGTGGTGACCGACGAACGCCCCCAAGCCCTCCTCACCTGCGACGGGGGGGCGCTGCTGCCAAGCGTGGTTCACTTCGGCGACCACGGCAGCGTGCTGGTGGGGCGTGCCGCAGAGGCGCACCTCGAGCGAGAGCCCGAGCGCACGATTGCCAGCGTCAAGCGCTTCATGGGCCGCAGCTACGCGGATCACATGACCGACAGCCTGCGGCGCGTGCGTTTCGTGCCGCCCTCGGACGCCGATGCGAATCGCACGCTGCGCTTCGATCTCGGAGATCGCAGCGTGACGCCCGTCGAGGTCTCGGCCGAGATCCTGCGTAGCCTGAAGACCAGCGCGCGCGATCAGCTGACCCACGTTGGCGGCGCAGTGATCACCGTGCCTGCCTACTTCGACGATGCGCAACGGCAAGCGACGAAGGATGCGGCGCGGTTGGCTGGTCTCGACGTGCTCAGGCTGTTGAACGAGCCCACGGCGGCGGCCGTTGCTTACGGGCTCGAACGTCGCGCGGACGGTCTGTTCGCGGTCTACGACCTTGGCGGAGGCACCTTCGACATCACGGTGCTCGAGCTGCAAGCAGGCGTGTTCCAGGTGAAGAGCACCGGTGGGGACAGTCAGCTCGGGGGTGACGACATCGATCGCTTGCTGGCTCGCGACCTCCTGTCGGCGCAGGGATTTGCCGCAGACGAGGACGTTCCGCCTCCCGTGGCGTCGCTCGCCCTGGGGGCGGCGCGTCGCATCAAGCACGGCCTCACGGATGCTCAGCTGGTCGAGTCGGTGCTGCCGAAACGTGGCGGAGGCGAGGTCACCGTCACTTTGGACCGCGCGCGTTTGGCAGAACTCTGTACGCCGCTCCTCGAGCGGACTGGCCAGGCTTGTCGACGGGCCCTCCGTGACGCGGAGGTGCAGGCAGCCGACCTCCACGGGGTCATCCTCGTCGGCGGTTCCACACGTATGCCCGCTGTTCGCGAGTACGTCGAGCGTCTCTTCGGTCGAGCTCCGCTCTCGGATCTCGATCCCGAGCTGGTCGTGGCGTATGGGGCTGCCCTCTCGGCCGCCGCGCTGTCGGGTCAGGGAGACGACGTGCTCCTGCTGGACGTCTTGCCCCTCTCGCTCGGCGTCGAAACGATGGGCGGCGGGGTCGACAAGATCTTGCCGCGCAACACGACGATCCCCGCTGGAGCGCGCTCGACCTTCACGACTTACGCCGACAACCAAACCGGCTTCGAGCTCCACGTCGTGCAAGGTGAACGCGAGCTCGCCAAAGACTGTCGCAGCTTGGCACGCTTCACGCTCAAGGGCATTCCGGCCATGCCCGCAGGTCTGGCGCGCCTCGAGGTGCACTTCGACGTCGACGAAAACGGCCTGCTCACGGTGCGTGCTCGTGAAACGACGACCGGACGGGAGCAGGTAGTCGAGGTGCGACCGAGCTACGGGCTATCCGAGGACATGATCGAGGACATGCTGATCGATGCGCTGGAGCACGGTGAGACGGACCTCGAAGAGCGGCGACGGGCCGATGCCGTCGTCGAAGCCAACCGGGTGCTGGCTGCGACGCTGAAGTCCTTGGGCAGCGATGCCGATTTGCTCGAGCCGGACGAGCGAGAACGAATCCTGCAGGCCGTGACTGCCTTGCAAGCTGCACTGGCGGAGGGCGTGAGCGCATCGCTCATCCAATCCCGGATGGAGACCCTGGACCTGGCTACCGCCGACTGGGCGGGACGCCGCATGAATCGCGCCATTTTCGGCGCACTTTCAGGTCATGGAGTCAGTGAGATCGAACGGAATGTCGAAGGTGCGCGCGGGGTCGAGAGCCACGTCGAGGAACATGAAGCGAATCGTGCCCGGAGGGCCGGACCATGAGTGATGCTACGGCGACTGTAGAGTTCGTGGATCAGGGCATCGTGGTCGAGGTCCCGATCGGCTCGAGCATCTTGGACGCAGCGCAAAAGAGTGAAGCGCCCGAAGGGTACGCTTGTGGCGGTGTTTGCGCGTGTTCGACCTGCCACGTCTATGTGAAGTCAGGTGCAGAGCTCTTGAGCGAAGCCGAGGAAGACGAAGAGGACATCCTCGACAAGGCATTCGATGTGCGCATGGAGTCGCGCCTTGGCTGTCAGGCCAAGATCCAGCGACCCGGGAAGCTGCGGGTCGTGATCACTCGCGAGAGCCTGGAAGCCTACAAGAACGAGCACCCCGAGGCGCGCTAGGTCCGCCCAGGGTTTGGCGGTGCCTGGATGACGGACGACGACTCGACCCGCGTACTCCGGCTACTGCGGCGCCACGGCTACAACACCACCTCGTTTCAGGTGCTCGAGGAGGGCATTCGCCATTGGTTCGATCCGGATGCCGACTCGTGCGTGGCCTACGTGGACACCGGGCGCGCTTGGGTTGCAGCCGGCTCGCCGATTTCGACGACCGACGATCTCGAGCGCGCGTGTGAGGGCTTCATCCGCGCGGCTGGGCGTGCGGGCCGCAGAGTGTGCTTCTTTGCCGTCCAAGATCGATTGATCGAGCGGGGCGCACTTGCGTCGACACCCATCGGTGTTGCGCCGACCTGGTCGCCTGGCGAATGGCCGCAAAAGCTCGGCGCCTCTCGCGGCTTGCGCGAACAACTTCGGCGAGCACGAGCAAAAGGTGTGCGCGTTCGCCAGGTGCCGACTGCCGAGATCGCGGATCCCGAGTCCAGCGTGCGGAGCGAAATGGAATCCGTGATCGAAAGTTGGCTCTCCTCCCGCAAGATGGCGCCGATGGGATTCTTGGTCGATGTGCAGCCGTTCGCCTTTCCCGAAGAACGGCGCTACTTCGTGGCCGAGCGTGACGGGGGCATCGTTGCTTTCTTGGTGGCCGTGCCCATCTTCGCGCGCCGGGGCTGGCTATTCGAAGATCTGTTGCGCCTCGAGACGGCGCCCAACGGCACGAGTGAGCTCCTCTTCGATGCCGCAATCCGGCAAGTCGCGGTCGAAGGCGGCGCGCTCGTGACGCTCGGGCTGGCTCCCCTCGCTGGGCACGTGTCGCCGTGGCTACGCTTGGCACGCGCGGCGCTACGAGGGCTCTATGACTTCGACGGTCTACGCCGCTTCAAGGCGCGCCTGCGGCCTGATGCTTGGGAGAACATTCATCTGGCGTGGCCGCGCGACCAAGCGGGCGCATTGGCGCTGCACGATGCTCTTGCAGCGTTCACCATGCGGGGTGTGGCCCAGGCCAGCTTCGTGCGCTTCGGCCTCGAGACGGCTCTCGGTTCACCCGGCTTCGCGGTGCTGCTCTTGGCTGCACTCCTCGTGCCTTGGACCGTGGCGCTCGCACTATCGAGCTCGACTTGGTTTCCGGAACCCTGGGTGCGCTGGGCCTGGGTGCTGTTCGATGGTGTTCTGGTCGTGACGCTGCTCTCGCTCGCGAGGCATTTTCGCATTTGGCTCGCGCGCGCCCTTGCCGTTGCCATCAGCTTGGATGCCTTGGTCACGCTGGCGGAGGTCGTCACTTACAACCTGCCCAGGGTGCAGTCGCCGGGCGCGCTTCTCGTGCTGACGATCGCGTGCGTCGCGCCGACGGCCGCCGCCGCTTTCTTGTGGCTGGCCCTACGCCGGGCACGTCTGGCCTAGCAGGGCGCTGAAAAGGTCTTTTCAGCACCCTGCGTGCTTCTCCGCGCGGACAAGTCGAGCGAGGGCCGAACGATGCGATGGCGCGAGGCACCTTCGCATCGCTCGGGGCTCGCGGAGGCCCCAAGGCCTCCATCGGTCACGGTGCGAAGAACCCCCTCCTTGTGAGGGGTTTTCGCACCTTCGCTAGCCACTTCTCCGCGCGGGCACGGTGGTTCTCGTCGGCAGGGTGCTTTCTTCAGCAACCTGCTAGTGTCCTGAGTA
>Ga0315910_10000109_pt1 | contig 105734 bp, 84 predicted proteins | sample EdamamesoilMG_FD_204470 | JGI IMG/M metagenome (GOLD analysis project Ga0315910, IMG submission 204470) | Garden soil microbial communities collected in Santa Monica, California, United States - Edamame soil | ecosystem: Environmental > Terrestrial > Soil > Garden | place: USA: California...
CGCGCGCAGTACCACGTCGTGGAGGGGCGCCTCGCGAAGGCCGAGTCGGCGCGCGCCTTCGCGGAGCAGGCGCTGCAGGTCGTCGCGCGCGCCGAGGCGCTGCGGCCGGGCGATCCGGCGGTGCGCGCGCTCGAGGTGCGCGCGCTGGCGATCGAGGCGCGCCTCGAGGAGGCGCGCGCGGCGAGCGACGCGCTGCTGGCGGCGTGGCCCGACGACTGGCGCGCCCGCGCGTCGCGCGCCGAGGTCGAGGCGATCGCGGACGACTCGGTCGCGGCGCTGCGCTGGATGCGGTCGGCGGTCGCGGCGGATCCGTTGCCCCATCTGCGCGAGAGCGCGGCGCTGCTGCTCGACGACCTCTACGTGCAGTTGCGACAGTTGCTGGCCGATCGTCGCTGGGAGGGGGCGCGCAAGCTGGCGAAGCAGATCGCCGAGGTCGCGCCCGAGGAGCTGCCGGCGCGCGAGGCGTACGTCGACACCTTCACGCTGGCCGGGCAGCTGACACAGGCGCTCGCCGCGACCGAGGAACTGCTCGCGACGTGGCCGCGCGCGCCGAGCCTGGCGCAACGGATGGCGAGCCTCCACGAGCGGCTCGGCCACGCGGAGGAGGCGGCGCGCTGGAAGGCGCGGCTGCGCGAACTGCAGCTCGAGGGCCGGCCGCGATGAGCGCGCGCGCGCGGCTGCTGGTATCGGCGGCGTTCGCGCTGGCGGCGTGGCGCTTCCATGCGTGGTACGCGTTCGACGCGATCGCGCTCTTCGACGAGGGGATCCTCGCCGACGGCGCGGCGCGAGTGCAGCACGGCGCGATCCCCGGCATCGACGGCTGGATGCCCTACGGACCGGCGACCTACTGGCTGGTCGCGCCCTTCTTCGAGTGGTTCGGGGCGAGCGTCGCGACGCTGCGCCACGTGATGATCGCGCTCCAGGCGCTGTGCGACGGCGCGCTCCTCTGGCTGGCGCTCGGCACGGCGACGCTGCCAGGCGCGCTGGTCGCGTCGACGCTGCTGGTCGTCGCGCACGGCTCGTTCCACAAGTCGGCCGTCGTCGTCGCCGCCCTGCTGGCGCTCCTCGCCGCGCGCGCGCTCGCGAGCCGGCGCGCTTTCGCGTCCGCCTTCCGCGCGGGGCTCCTCTGCGCGCTCGCCTTCCTCTTCCGCCACGACGCGGGCGGATTCGCCGGCGCCGCGTGCGCGGCGGCGTTGCTGCTCGATCGCGGCGACGCGGCGACGGAGGTCGCGTGGTCGTCGCGCGCGCGGCAGGTCGGCGCGCTCGCGGCCGGCTTCGTCGCGCTGGTGGGCCCGCTCTTGCTGGCGCTCGTCGCCGCGGGACTCGACCTGCGGAGCTGGTGGGACCACGAGTGGCAGCGGATCGGCGTGCAGGAGCGGATCGACGTCGCGCTGGTCGGGACGGAGACGAACGACTGGAGCTTCGGGAAGGTCGCGCTCCTCGTCGCGCTGGCGGGCGCGCCGCTGCTCCACGTCGCGTGGGGCGGGGCGGCGGTGGTCCGGATGACGCGGCGCAAGCCGCTCGCGCTCGACGTCGCGCGCGTCGCTTCGGCGCTCTTCGGGCTCTTGCTGCTCAACCAGGCGCGCCTCATCCCGTCGACCAACCACCTCTTCCAGGCGTCCGCTCCCGTCGCGCTCGCGCTCGGCGACCTCCTCGCGCGGCGCGGCCGCGGCGTCGTGCCGCACGTCGCGCTCGCGCTGCTGGTGGGTGGGGTCGTCGCGTGGGCCGCGCAAGGGCAGTCGGGCGCCTACAGCGGCACGTTCCGCCAGCGGATCCCCGACGGCGTCGTGCTCGACCTGCCGGCCGGCGGCGTCCGGCTGCGTCCGGGCTACGCCGCGTCGCTCGCGTCGGTGGTCGACGCGATCCAGCGGCGCGTCGGCCCCGACGAGCCGATCGTCACGGGGCCGAGCACGCTGCTCCTCGCCTTCCTCGCGCAGCGCCGGCTCGCGCTGCCCAGCGCGGAGCCCTCCTACTACTACGCGAGCCCGCGCTTCCAGCGCGAGGCGATCGCGGCGCTCGAGGCGCAGCGACCGCCGCTCTTCGTCCACGACGGCGCGACCGCGGCCAACTACCGCTTCGAGGAGGCGGCCCCGCTGGTCGCCGAGTGGATCGCGCAGCGCTACCGCGAGGTCGAGCGGTGCGGACCGTTCACGCTCTACGAGCGGCGGCGCTGAGCGCGCGGCGCCGCGCTCACCGGCTCCAGCTCGGCGGCGCGAGGAGCTTCCACGCGGCGTGGCCGTCGTGCTGCTCGACGGTGACGATCCACGGCTCGTCGCGCGCGTCGGCCGCCACGTCGAACGCGAGCTCGACGTCGTAGGTGCCGACCCCGGCGTCGGCGTAGAGGCGCGCGAGCGGCGTCTCCTTCGTCGCGCGCGGCGCGTCCCACTTGCGCGAGTCGAGCAGCCGCGTCGGCGTGCGCAGCGAGATCGCGGCCAGCGGCGCCGTCGCCGCGACGCGGAGCGTGGCGCGCCCGCCGTCGCGCGTGGCGTCGAGCAGGAGGCGCGCGCCCGTCGTGCCGTAGACGTCGCCGCGATCGAGCGCGTCGAAGAGCGCGTCGCGTTCGAGGCGCGGCGCCGCGACGGCGGTCACCCCCTGGTAGGCGTAGCGCCGACCCTTCGGCCACTCGATGCCGACGAGGTTGCCCGGCTTCGCGAGGTGGCTGTCGCTGTCGGCGACGAGGAAGACGCGCTGGCCCTTGCGCAGCGCCGAGAGCACGTCGAGCTCCCATTCGCGCGGGAGCTCCTTGTCGTGGTTGCCGTGGAGCGGGAAGGGCGAGTCGTACTCGAGCGACGAGCCGTGCCACGAATAGACCTCGGCCAGACGCTGGCGCGGCACGTCGCCCGGCGCGCCCCAGACGTAGCGGCGCTGCGCCGCGTCGCCGTCCCAGATCGGGTGGTGGGCGACGACGAGGACGCCGGGCTCGGCGCCGAGCGACTTCGCGAGCGTCGGCAAGCCCCATGGCGCGGGCGGCGGCGCGATCGCGTCGCGGAAGAGGAGGTGGCGATGGCCCCAGTCGGGGTCGGTCCACTCGAAGCCGCAGAAGGCGACGAAGCGGCCCGGCTCGGTCGCGGCGCGGACGAGCTGCGCCATCCAGTCGCCGTCGAACCACGGCGACTCGCGATGCTCCGAGAGCGTCACGAAGTCGAGGCGCGCGATCTCGCGCGCGTAGCGGAGCGCGTCGGTCGGGACGCCCGTCGCGTGGCCGCCGACGACGGTGTGGGCGTGGAGCTGGCCGAACCAGATCGGCGTCGCGGCGTCGCCGACGCGCACCGGATTCGAGAGGCCGACGACGTCCGGCGCGCCGCGCAGCCGCGCGCGGATGCGATGGACGCCGGCCGGCAACGCGGGGAGCGCGACGACCGCGGCGTGGGGGCGGCGCGCGTCGCGCTCGCCGTCGAGCGCGACGTCCTGCTGGCCGAAGGGACCGAGGAGCTCGAGCGTGCCGGTCGGCACGAGGCTGTCGAGGCTCGACTGGACCGGGCCCGAGAGGCCCGTCATGAAGACGACGCGCGCCTCGATCGGCTCGCCCGGCGCGGCGCGCGACGGGAGGAGCACGCGCAGCCAGTCGATCGCCGGATCGACGATGCGGATCGGCACGGAGCCGGGCAGCCGAGTCGGACGGCCGGCCGGGTCGACCGCCTCGGCGACGAGGTCGAGCTCGAGCGGCAGCGGCGTCGATTCGCAGTCGAGCTCGACGACGATCGCCTCCTCGGGCGGCAACGCGCGCGCGAGCGGCAGCGCGAACCAGCCTTGCGCGCGCGGCAGCGCGAGGAGCGGCTGCGCCTCGCCGGCGGCGCCGGGGGTCGCGGCCGGCACGCGGCGCGCGCGCGTCGGTCCGCGCTCGGGAAGGTCGCTCAGGGCGTAGCGCAGCTCCCAGCCGGCGAAGAGGCGCTCGCCGTCGAGGCAGGCGAGACGGACGACCAGCGACGAACCGGCGGGGAGCGGCTCGGCGCAACGGAGCGCGAGCGTCGCCTTCACGCGGGCGTCGGGCCGCGTGGCGGGGAGCGCCGAGATCAGCGCGGGTCCCGAGAGCCCGATCGGGAGCGGCGCGGCGCGCGCGGCCGAGGAGTCGCCGCCAGCATCGCAGCCGGCGAGCCATGCGAGCGGCGCGAGCGGCAGAAGCAGCAGGAGCGTCCGGACGATCACGCGCGAGGTCTCGCGGCGGCGCCCGCCTGCACGCGCGCCGGCGACATCGGACGCGCCTGGTGCCGAAGAGAGGACTTGAACCTCCACTCCCTTGCGGGAACTAGACCCTGAATCTAGCGCGTCTGCCAGTTCCGCCACTTCGGCCCAAATGGAGCGCGGTACTGTAGGCCGACCTCGAGGTTAGTCAAGCGGCGCGAGACGAGTCGGAGCAGGCGAGCCGTCGATGGCGACCAAGCCCGAGAAGACGCGGCGCGTCGTGGCGCGCAACCGGCGTGCGGCGCACGACTTCATCCTGCTCGAGCGACTCGAGGCGGGGCTGGTGCTGACCGGCACCGAGGTCAAGTCGCTGCGCAACGCCGAGGCGACGCTGGTCGGCGCCTACGTGCGCGTCGACGATCCGCGCATGGCGGCGTGGCTGATCGGCTGCCAGATCCCGGTCTACAAGCACGGCGGCTACGCCAACCACGACCCGAAGCGTAAGCGCAAGATGCTGCTGCACAAGCACCAGATCATCAAGCTGCGGCAGACGTTGAAGACCGGCGGCACCACGGTCGTCCCGCTCGAGCTCTTCTTCGACGGGCAGTACGCGAAGCTCGCGATCGCCGTCGCGCGCGGCAAGGACAAGGGCGACAAGCGCGAGTCGATCAAGGCGCGCGACGCGAAGCGCGACATGGACCGGGCGGCACGCGGCCGGCGATGAACGCACCGCCGGCAGGACGCCGCGCCGCGCGCGAGGCGCTGCTCTTCCTGGCGATCCTGGGGCTGGCGTTGCTGGCCACCTGGCCGCTGGCGGCCCACCTCGGGCCGGCGGAACGGATCGCCGACAAGACGCTCGACGACCACGTCTACTGGTGGGACTTCTGGTGGACGCGCGAGGCGCTGCTGGTGCGCCACGTCGACCCCTACTTCTGCCCCGACGTCTTCGCGCCGCACGGCGCGAGCCTGGTCGCGTCGCCCTTCGCGCTGCCGCTCGGCGTGCTCTCGCTGCCGCTGCAGGCGTGGCTCGGTCCGCTGGCAGGCGGCGTCGTCGCGGTGAAGCTCTTCGGGCTGCTGCTGCTGGCGCTCGGCGGGTGGGGGATGTCGCTCCTCCTGCGCGCGCTCGGCGTGCCGTTCCTCGCGAGCGTGCTGGCGGGACTGCTCTTCGCCTTCGCGCCGTTCCGGATGATCCAGCTCGGCCGCATCCACTACCTCGCCGGCGCCTTCGTGCCGCTCTTCCTCCATGCGTCGCTGCAGGCGGTGCGCGGACGCGGCCGGCGCTGGTACGCGGCGGCGGGCGCCTGGTTCGCGCTGGCCGGCGCGATCGACGCGTCGCTGCTGATCGAGCTCGTGCTGGCCACCGGCGCGCTGCTGATCTTCGCGTGGCGCAACGGCGAGCGCTTCCTGCCGACGACCGCGCGCCTGCTCGGCTGCGGGTTGGCGGGCACGCTCCTCCTCTCGCCGCTGCTGCTCCGCTTCCTCGCCGAGACCAAGGCGAACAGCGGGATCGACGTCGGCAGCCGTCTCGCGTACGTCAACGAGCCGAACGCGGTGCAGCGGATCCTCTCGCCCGACCTCGACGGCCTCCTCTGGTACACGGCGCCCGAGCTCCACGAGCAGTTCGTGATGGCGGCCGACGACGGCGAGCGGCCGCCGGCGACGCGGACCGCGGCGCGCCTCGCGGCCGACATCTACGACTCGATGCGGCCGGCGGCGCCCGACGCCGCGCCATTCGGCGCGCTGGCGAGCGCGGCGACCGTGGCGCTCGCGCTCGTCGCGGTCGCGCTGGCGCTGCGCGAGCGCGGCGCGTGGGCATTCGTCGCCGTCGCGCTCGCCGGGTTCCTGCTGGCGCTCGGTCCGACGCGCACCCTCTTCGGCGAGCCGACGACGATGCCCTACGGCTGGCTCGCGCGCGTGCTGCCCGGGATGGAGGCCGGGCGCTATCCCGCGGCCCACCTGCGCCTCTTCGAATTCGGCAGCGCGTGCGCCGCAGCCTATGGCGCCGTGCGCGGGCGCCGCTGGCTGCTCGGCGCGGGCGTCGCGCTCGCGGCGACGCAGCTCGCGCTGGCGCCGTTGCGCCCCTTCGCGATCGAGCCGGTGGTGGTCGAGGACGCCCATCAGCGGATGAAGGCCGACCCGAAGCCGGGCGCCGTCGTCGAGCTGCCGCCGCGGCTCGAGATCGTGCTGCGCAAGATGGGGTTCGGGCAGATCGTGCACGGACGGCCGCTGCTGGGCGGTCCGCTGACGCGCGTGCCGCAGGAGAGCCGCCGCTTCTTCGACGAGGAGCTCTTCCTCGCGCGCTGCATGAACCCGATCGATCCGCTGCGCCTCCGGCCCGAGCAGCTGAAGGCCGAGGTCGAGGAGAACCGCGCGACCCTCGCGCGCTACGGCGTCCGCTACGTCCTGCTGCGCAAGAACCTGCTCGAGATGAACCGCGAGGCGGGGGCCCAGCTCGTCGCCTACCTCGACGCCCACGGCTTCCCCATGGCGTGGACGCGCGAGGGGCACGTGCTGGTCCGCGTCACGCCGGAGTGACCGGCCGCGCGCTATGATTCCCGCCGCATTCCTGAACGGGGGCGTCACGGTTTCGACCGGGTGAACCCCGCGACGGAGATGGCGCTCCGAGGTTTCAGGCACCTCGCAAAACCCCTGGAAAAATTCCAAGTGCGAACCACAACCTCGCACTGGCTGCCTAACAAAAACAGGTAGCCACGACCGGCACCTCTCGTCTGCGGGGGTGCCTGTGTCGCCACTCAGCAGGCTGGCCGGCGCGCCCTGGTCCCAGGTGCGACGGTGAGATCACGGGGCTGATCCGGCATCCGGACCTGTCGACCGGTCCCCGTCGGATGACGCAGCAGATCGATCGACTACGAGCGTAGAGGTCTTCGCCACGGCACCCTGGGACGCGGGTTCGACTCCCGCCGCCTCCACCACTCGAGCCCCAACGATCCAGCCCCTCCCCGAGCCGACCGACCGCCCCGTGACCTCTCCACGAGTCGTCTGGCTGCCGCTGCGGACCGCGCTGGTCGTCGCAGCGGCGTCGTGCGCGGGCCCGCGCGACGCGATCACCTCGCTCGGCGCGCTCTACGAGACGCGCGACGGCGACCACGCGACCTACGCCAAGCACGACCCGGACGGCGACGAGGTCGAGGACCCGGTCTCCCACGCGCTCAACCAACTGACCGAGATCGACGAGGCCGACGCCGACGAGCTCGAGCCGTGCGAGCGCGCCGCCCTCTGCGTCACGCTCGCCGAGATGGCGCGCCTCGATCGCGCGCGGGTGGTGCGAGCGCGCGCCCTCGTCACGCTGCGCGAGCAGCTCGTGCTGCTCGATCGGCCGGCGAAGCTGCTGGTGGCGCGGCCGGTCGACGAGGAGGCGCTGGGCAAGGAGCTCGACGCGCTGCTGACGCTGGCCGAAGGCCCGCCGGAAGCGGCGGGCGCGCTCGTCGCGGCGCGCGGCGCCGACCTGCGACGCGCCGCGGCGGCGCTCGAGAGCGTCGCGCCCGATCGGATCGCGCTGGGCGAGAAGCTGACGCGACTCGCCGCCAAAGGGGGCCGGCGCGCGCGCGACTGCGAGGCGCCAGAGGATCTGGTCGCCGCGCTCGAGCACGCGGCGGCGATGCAGGCGGCGCAACTCGCCGCGCTCGTCGCTCATGGCGGCGCGCCGCCGACGTTCTATGGACTCACCGATCCCGGCGAAGGGGCGCGCGGCGCAGCCGGCAAGCTGCTGCTGACGCTGGAGCCGATCGGCGCAACGGCCGACCTCGGGAGGATCTGGAAGTTCGAGATGGCGCGCGGCACCGGACCCGGCGAAGCGGCGCTGGTCCGCGTCTTCTGGCTGCGCGAGCTCGCGACCGCGCCGCTCACCGGCGCCAACATCCACCCGTCGCTCCGCACCGCGCTGGTCGAGGAGTTGATGGGGGAGGACGCCGCGACCGCCTATTGGGCGCAGCAAGCGATGGCCCACCTGCTGGGGCGCGATCCCGCGACGCCGGTGGCCGAGCTCCGTTCGGCGTGGCTCGCGCTCAGCGAATGGCAGACGGAGCGGGCGGGGAGCTAGTCCAGCGTGACCGCGCTCGAGCTTCACTTCAGCCCGATCGAACGCGCCTACACCGGCCGCGAGCTGCGCTCCCACTTCGCGTTCGACGAGTTCGCGCTGGTGGGCGATTCGGCCGTGGCGTGGATCGGCCCGTGCCGCGTCGACGTCGGCGAGCTCGTCGACCTGGTCGACGCGCGCGCCGGCGCCTTCATCGCCAGCCCCTCGATGGTGCACCTCATCGTGGAGCACTTCGGCGTCGCGCTGGTGGAGGCGGTGCTGCGGCAGCGGCTGCTGGCCCGCCTGGCCGGCGACCTCCTGCGCGAGTCGGGCGTCGCCGACGTGAAGGTGAAGGGCAACGACCTCTTCGCGGCCGGCCGCAAGGCGAGCGTCTCGGTCGCGACCCTCTCGCCGACCTCCGCGCTGGTCCACTTCGCCATCAACGTGCGCACCGACGGCACGCCGATCCCGACGTGGGGCCTCGCCGAAGGGGCGATCGCACCGGAAAGATTCGCCCGGGAGCTGCTCGGAAGGTACGCCGCGGAACTCGTCGATATCCACCGCGCTGCCGCCAAGGTGCGAGGGGTTCCGTGAACGAGAGCGCAGGCCACGAAGCGAGCGAGAAGAAGCCGGCCCGATGGAAGGGCGCGCTGCGCATCGTCGTCGCCGTCGCGCTCCTCGCGCTGGTGCTCAAGTTCGTGCCGTGGCGCGACCATCTCCGCTGGCCGGGCGAGTTCGGCGACGAGCCGCTGGTGGGCCAGATCTCGCTCGACGAGTCGGGCGTGAGGACCACCTTCGTGGTCGACGAGGGCCCGCTCGCCGGCATGACGATCGAGTTGCGCCGCGACGCCGCGACCGACAAGTCGTGGAAGCAGGCGATCGTCACGCGGCTGGGCGACTCGCCGCGCACCCTCGAGCTGACCGAGGCGGCGCGCAAGGAGCTCGACAACCAGCCCGAGGCGGGGCTGCGCCGGACCTCCCTGCGTCTGAAGGACTCGCCGTTGGCGCTGACGCAGGCGCTGGCGCTCTTCATCGTCGCCTCGATGCTGTCGTTCCAGCGCTGGCAGGTGCTGCTCCGCGGCGTCGGCGTCGAGGCGCGCTTCTGGCGGGTCCAGAAGCTCGGCTTCATCGGCCAGTTCTTCAGCAACATCATCCCGGGCATGACGGGCGGCGACCTGGTCAAGGCGATCATGGTCGCGCGCGACCATCCCGAGCAGAAGCCGGCCGCCGTGCTGTCGGTCATCGTCGACCGCATGATCGGGCTGCTCGGCCTCGCCGTCGTCGCGTCGGCGGCGCTGCTCTTCCAGCACGGCCGCTTCCCCAGCACCGAGCTCAAGCTCAACCTGATCCTCGGCGCGATCGTCGCGGGCGCGTGCGTCGTCATGTCGCGCCGGCTGCGGCGCGCCGTCAAGCTCGACAAGCTGATGGCGGCGCTCCCGTTCGCGGAGACGCTGAAGAAGCTCGACCGCGCGGCGCTGCTCTACCGCGAGGCGGGGTGGCGGGTCGCCTACTCGGTGGTCGCGTCGTTCGCCGTCCACGGGATGATCCTCTGGTCGATCAGCGTGCTCGGCGGTGCGATCGGGATCCGGATCGGGCTGCTCGACTACTTCTCGCTCGCGCCCCTGGCGCTGATCGCGCAGTCGCTGCCGCTCACGCCGGGCGGCGTCGGCGTCGGCGAGGCGGCCTTCATCTACTTCTTCGCGCCGGCCGGCGTCGCGGGTGCGGCGGCGTTGGCGATCTCGCTCTCCTACCGCGTCGTGCAGACGCTCGTCTCGCTGATCGGCGGCGTGCTGCTGCTGGCGCGCCACGAGCCGCCCGTGACGAAGGACGACCTCGACGAAGGGAACCAGGACGGCGATCCCGCCGGTGGCCGGCCGCGCGACGACGCCGATCGCGCGCTCGCCGCCGCGCAACGCGCCGCGCCGTAGCGCACGCCGGACGAGCTAGACTCCCGCGCCCTTTTCGGCGCGCGCGGAGCCTCGCATGTCCCTCCTCGTCCTCGGTTCGGTCGCGTTCGACGACGTGCGCACGCCGTCGGGATCCCGCGAGAAGGTGCTCGGCGGCTCGGCGACCTACTTCGCGTGGGCGTCCTCGACGCTGGTGCAGACCGACCTGATCGCGGCGGTGGGGCGCGACTTCCCCGAGGAGTTCATGGCGTTGCTGCGCGGCCGCGGCATCGGGCTCGACGGCCTGGTGAAGATGGCCGACGCCGACACGTTCCACTGGAGCGGCCGCTACGGCGACGACCTGAACGTCGCGCAGACGAACTGGGTGAAGCTCAACGTGCTCGGCAAGTGGAAGCCGAAGGTGCCGGAGAAGTGGCGCGCCCACCCGTTCGTCTTCCTCGCCAACGACGCGCCGCAGAACCAGCTCGCCGCGCTCGACCAGCTCGCGAAGCCGCGCCTCGTGCTGTGCGACACGCGCGACCTCTGGATCGACCAGGATCGCGCCGGCCTCGAGCAGGTCATGCGACGGACCGACGGGATCATCCTGAACGACGGCGAGGCGCGGCAGCTGACCGGCGAGCGCAACCTGATCCGCGCCGCGCGCAAGCTCCACGATCTCGGCAGCCGGATCGCGATCGTCAAGAAGGGCGAGCACGGCGCGTTCGTCTCGGTGGGCGGCCAGGGCTACGCGCTGCCGGCCTATCCGGTGGCCGAGGTCGTCGACCCGACCGGCGCCGGCGACTCGTTCGCGGGCGGCCTGATGGGGTACCTCGCGCGACACGGCCAGGTCGATCTGAAGGGGCTCAAGCACGCGATGCTGGCGGGCACCATCACGGCGTCGTTCTGCGTCGAGGACTTCTCGCTCGACCGGTTGAAGACGCTCGACGTCGCCGCCTTCGAGCGGCGGATGGCCGAGTTCCGCCAGTTCCTCTCGCTCTGAGGCGACGTCGCGCCGTCACCCGGCGGCGCGCGCGACGTCTTCGAGCGGCACCGCGGCGGGCCCGGCCGGCTCGCTCGCCGTGCAGAGCCAGAGCGACCCCAACCCCGCCGGTCGGTGGGGCGACGGTCGGTGGGCTCGCGGAGGAGAGGGGGCGACACGGGGCTTGAAGCCCCCCTGTTGGCGCCCTACCATCCGTTCTACTTTCGTTCGCAACAGGCGGCCAAGGCGAGGAGGGAATGCACGTGTCGTCGACTCCATCCACTGCGGACAACACCCGCAAGCAGGCGCTCACCGACGTCTTCGGTCAGATCGAGAAGCAGTTCGGCAAAGGGGCGATCATGCGCCTCGGCGAAGGGCGCATCCAAGCGGTCACCGGCATCTCGACCGGCTGTCTCTCCTTGGATCTCGCGCTCGGCGGCGTCGGCATCCCGCGCGATCGCGTCACCGAGGTCTTCGGGCCGGAGAGCTCCGGCAAGACGACGCTGACGCTCCACACGATCGCGAATGCGCAGCGCGCGGGCGGCATCGCCGCCTTCATCGACGCAGAGCACGCGCTCGATCCCACCTACGCGAAGAAGCTCGGCGTCGACCTCGACCAGCTCCTCGTGTCGCAGCCCGACACGGGCGAGCAGGCGCTCGAGATCGTCGAGATGCTGATCCGCAGCGGCGGCGTCGACCTCGTCGTCATCGACTCGGTCGCCGCGCTGGTGCCGAAGGCGGAGATCGAGGGCGAGATGGGCGACTCGCACGTCGGCCTCCAGGCGCGCCTCATGTCGCAGGCGCTGCGCAAGCTGACCGGCGTGATCTCGAAGTCCCACTGCGCCGTGATCTTCATCAACCAGATCCGCGAGAAGATCGGCGTGATGTTCGGCAACCCCGAGACGACGACGGGCGGCCGCGCGCTCAAGTTCTATTCGTCGGTGCGCATCGACATCCGCCGCGTCGGCGCGATCAAGGTGGGCGACGACACGGTCGGCAGCCGGACGAAGGCGACCGTCGTGAAGAACAAGATCGCGCCGCCCTTCCGCAAGACCGAGTTCGACATTCTCTACGACGAGGGGATCTCCTACTTCGGCGACCTCGTCGACCTCGCCTCCAACCACAACGTGCTGGAGAAGTCGGGCACCTGGTTCTCCTTCGGGGCGGTGCGGCTCGGCCAGGGGCGCGACAAGGCGATCGAGTTCCTGCGCGCCAACAAGGACGTCACCACCAAGATCGACGCGCTCGTGCGCGAGAAGGTCGGCGCGACGGGCAACGCAGCGGCGGGAGCCAATGCGGCGGCGGGGGCCAGCGCGGCCGCGGCAGCCGCGGCCGGCGAGGCGCGCGCGTCGGCAGGGAACGCTCCGTCGAACGGCAGCGTCCCGCGGCCGGCGGTGGCCGCGGCGACGAAGGAGATCGACGCGGGCAAGAAGCCGGCGCCGGCCGCCGTGCCGCGCAAGTCGTGAACGGCTGAGACGTCTCCTCCCGTCGCGCGCTCCGCCGCTCGGTCGCAGGCCGGCGGCGGGGCGGCGCGACACGCCAAGACGCACGGGCCCGCGAGCGGTCGCACGCTCGCGGGCTCGTGCGTCGACGGGCCGGTTCGTCGCGTTCGGCGTGCGCGTGCGCGTCGGATCGCGCTCCCCTTTGGTTGAATGGCGCGCCTTTCCGGGCCAGCGCCCACCACGATCGAGCCTCGCATGAATTCCGCGGCGATCCGTTCGACCTACCTCGACTTCTTCAAGGCGCGCGGCCACACCGTCTGGCCGTCGGCGTCGCTGCTGCCCGACGACGACCCGACGCTCCTCTTCACCGGCGCCGGGATGAACCAGTTCAAGGACATGTTCCTCGGCCGCGGCACCCATCCCTTCAAGCGGGCGACCACGACGCAGAAGTGCGTCCGCCTCCCCGACCTCGACAACGTCGGCCGCACGCCGAGCCACCACACCTTCTTCGAGATGCTCGGCAACTTCAGCTTCGGCGACTACTTCAAGGCCGAGGCGATCGCGTGGGCCGACGAGCTGCTGTGCAAGGGCTACGGGCTCGACAAGAAGCGCCTCGCGATCACCGTCTACCAGGACGACGAGGAGGCGGCGGCGACCTGGAAGAAGCTCGGCTACGACCGCATCTGGCGCTTCGGCGAGAAGGACAACTACTGGCCGTCGGAGGCGCCGTCGAAGGGGCCCAATGGCCCGTGCGGCCCCTGCTCCGAGATCTACTTCGACTGGGGCCGGCGGCAGGACGGCTCGCCCGGCACGACCGACGACCCGAGCTCGTCGGGCGGCCGCTTCCTCGAGATCTGGAACCTCGTCTTCACGCAGTTCGACCGGCGCGACGGCGGCGTGCTGCAGCCGCTGCCGCAGCGCAACATCGACACCGGCATGGGCTTCGAGCGCATCGTGCGCGTGCTGCAGGGCGCGCGAACGAACTTCGAGACCGACCTCTTCCAGCCGATCCTCGCGCGCCTCGCGCAGCTGGCGGGCAAGCCGTACGGCGAGTCGCCCGAGCGCGACCGCCCGATGCGGCGCATCGCCGACCACGTGCGCACCGCGGTCTTCGCGATCGCGGACGGCGCGGTGCCCAGCAACGAGCGGCAGGGCTACGTCGTGCGCAAGATCATGCGGCGCGCGCTCGCCGACGGCCTCGACGCGCTCGGCATCCGCGGGCCGTTCCTCGCGGAGCTGGCGCCGGCGGTCATCGCGGTGCCGGGCATGTCGGCGCAGTTCCCCGAGATCGAGCGCCACGCGGCGAAGATCGTCGCGGCGATCGGCGAGGAGGAGCGCAAGTTCCTCGAGACCTACTCGAAGGGACGCGAGAAGCTCTCCGACGAGGTGGCGAAGCTGAAGAAGGCGGGCGGCAAGACGCTTGACGGCAAGGTCGCCTTCTTCCTGTGGGACACGGCGGGATTCCCCGTCGACCTCACGCAGCGGATCCTCGAGGACGACGGCCTCGCGCTCGACGCGGCGGGCTTCGAGACGGCGATGGAGGAGCAGCGGCAGCGGTCGCGCGCCGGCTCGACGATGAAGGGCGACATCTTCGCGGGCGGCCCGATCAAGGAGCTCAAGCGCGAGCTGCCGGCGACGCAGTTCACCGGCTACGACGAGGAGCGGCGCCGCGCGGCGGTGCGCGTGCTCCTGCGCGACGGCGCGCGCGTGAAGTCGGCGGAGGAGGGGCAGGACGTCGCGCTCCTCTTCGCGGCGAGCCCCTTCTACGCGGAGGGCGGCGGCCAGGTGGGGGATCGCGGCGAGTTCGTCTCCGACTCCTTCCGCGTGCGCATCCGCGACACGACGAAGAGCGACGGCTACCACCTCCACCACGGCACCGTGGTCAGCGGCAGCGTCTCGGAGGGGCAGGAGGGGACGCTCGCGGTCGACGCGGCGGGCCATCGCGGCCCGACGCGGCGCAACCACACGGCGACCCACCTGCTCCATTGGGCGTTGCGCAAGGCGCTCGGGCCGACGGTCGAGCAGCGCGGCTCGCTGGTCGGGCCCGACCGGCTCCGGTTCGACTTCTCGTGGCAGGGCGCGGTGGCGCCCGAGAAATTGCGCGAGGTCGAGCGCCTCGTGAACGAGCAGGTGGTCGCGAACCTCGAGGTGCAGACGCAGGAGTGCCCGTTCGACGAGGCGGTCAAGTCGGGCGCGATGGCGCTCTTCGGCGAGAAGTACGGCGAACGCGTCCGCGTCGTCGCGGTGCGCGACGCCGAGCCGGCGCGCGACAGCGTCGAGCTGTGCGGCGGCACCCATGTGAAGCGCTCCGGCGACATCGGCTCCTTCAAGATCGTCAGCGAGGGCGGCGTCGCGGCCGGCGTGCGGCGCCTCGAGGCGCTGACCGGCCTGCGCGCGATCGAGTGGTTCCAGTCGCGCGACGAGCTGGTGCGCGGCGTCGCGTCGCAGCTGCGCGCGACAGTCGACGAGTTGCCGGCGCGCGTGACGGCGCTCCAGGACGAGGTGAAGAAGCTGAAGAAGGACGCCGAGAAGGCGGCGAAGGCGCAGTCGAGCGGGCTGCTCGACGAACTGCTGGCGAAGGAGGAGCGGCTCGGCGGGCTGCGCGCGGTCGTCGCGGCCGTCGACCTCGGCGGCGAGCCGCTGATGGCGCTGGTCGACTCGCTGCGGGCGAAGCTCGGCGGCGGGAGCGCGGTGGTGCTGGTCGGGAAGGAGGGGGAGAAGGCGCCGCTGATCGTCAGCCTCGACAAGGAGGCGCAGGCGAAGGGGCTCAAGGCGGGCGACCTCTGCAAGGCGATCGCGGCCGAGCTCGGCGGCGGCGGCGGCGGCAACCCGGCGATGGCGCGCGGCCAGGGCCGCAGCGACCGGCCGACCGACCCCGCGCTGGCGAAGGCGCGCGCACTCCTCGGCGGCTGACTCTCGCTGGTTTTCCCCGGGGGGAGGAGCAGCGACGGGGCGCGGCTCCCATTGATCCGCCGGGGAGCCTGCCGTAACGTGCCCCGCTTCCGTCCGGACCGGGCAATGGTGCGCGCGCTTCATGCGGCGGCCGGCGCCTCCAGAGGCACGACTCCATGGCCGTCCCGAAGAAGAAGACCTCGCGCAGCCGCAAGGGCATGCGCCGTTCGCACCACCGCCTGACCGCGCCGCCGATGGCGCGCTGCGGGCGCTGCGGCGGACCGACGATGCCGCACTGCGTCTGCGACCGCTGCGGCTACTACGGCACCCTCCAGGTCTTCGCGGACAAGGGCGGCGAGCCGGCGGCGAGCTGATCCGGCGTCCGATCGGACCCGCCTGGGCTGGCGAGGGAGCTGAGGCATGAAGATCGCCGTGGACGCCATGGGCGGCGATCACGCCCCGGAGGAGATCCTCCTCGGCGTCGCCCGTGCGTTCGAGAAGGGCTTCGTCCGTCCCGACGAGATCATCCTCGTCGGCCACCCGGAGCGCCTCGAGCCGTGGCTCGCGCAGGCCCCGGTCCTTCGCCAGTGCGAGCTGCGCGTCGCGACCGAGGAGGTCGCGATGGGCGAGTCGGCGACCAAGGTGCTGCGCAAGCCGCAGTCCTCGATCATGGTCGCGATGGACGCGGTGAAGAGCGGCGCGGCGGGCGCCTTCATCTCCGCCGGCAGCACCGGCGCCTGCGTCGCGGCCGCTTGGCGCGTGCTCGGCCTCCTGAAGAGCGTCGACCGGCCCGGCATCTCGGTCACGTTCGAGGGCGCGTCGGGCCCGATCACGATGCTCGACGTCGGCGCGAACGTCCACGCGAAGCCCGAGCACCTCTACCAGTACGGCGTCATGGGCGAGGTCTTCAGCCGCAACGTGCTCGGCATCGCGAAGCCGCGCGTCGCGCTGCTGAACATCGGCGAGGAGGAGAAGAAGGGCAACGAGCTCGTGAAGAGCACGCACGAGCTCTTCGCCGCCGCGCGCTTCGACTTCGTCGGCAACGTCGAGGGCAACCAGCTGCTGAACGGCAAGGCCGACGTGATCGTCTGCGAGGGGTTCGTCGGCAACGTCGTGCTGAAGGTCTTCGAGGGCGTCGGCCACTACTTCCACGACGCGATGAAGGGGCCGATGGCGGAGCCGGCCGCGCAGGCGTCGCCGCTCGGCAAGGCGGTGCGCACCATCACGCAGAAGCTCGACTACGCGGAGTACGGCGGCGCGCCGCTGCTGGGCGTCGACGGGCTGGTGATGATCATGCACGGCCGCTCCGACCGCCGCGCGATGGCCAATGCGCTGCGCGTCTCGGCGCAGTTCGTGAAGGCCGACGTCAACCGCCAGATCGGCAAGGCGCTCGAGGGGTCGGCCCAGGCGGGCGGAGTCGCCTCGTGAGCGACGGGTCCGCCCCGATCCGCGTCGGCATCCGCGGGACCGGCTCGTGCCTGCCGGAACGGATCCTCGCGAACGCCGACCTCGAGAAGATGGTCGACACGACCGACGACTGGATCACCTCGCGCACCGGCATCAAGGCGCGGCGCGTCGTGAGCGAGGGCGAGTCGACGGCGACTCTGGCGTGCGAGGCGGGGCGGCGCGCGCTGGCGGCGGCCGGCATCGGGCCCGACGAGGTCGACGTCGTGATCGTCGCGACGGTCACGCCCGACCACCAGTTCCCGTCGACCGCGTGCAAGGTGCAGGCGCTGCTCGGCGCGACGCGCGCGGGCGCGTTCGACCTCTCGGCGGCCTGCTCGGGCTTCCTCTACGGGCTCCACACGGCGCGGTCGCTCGTCGCGGCCGGCGCCGCGCGCAACGTGCTGGTCATCGGCGCCGAGACGCTCTCGCGCATCGTCGACTACGGCGACCGGACCTCGTGCATCCTGTTCGGCGACGGCGCCGGCGCGGCCGTCGTCTCGGCCGAGTTCCAGCGCGGCGAGATCCTGCCGCACCGCATCTACGCGGACGGCGGCGGCTACGAGGTGATGTGGCTGCAGGCGGGCGGCTCGGCGCAGCGACTCACGCCCGAGGCGATGGCGGCCGGCCAGCACTTCCTCCGCATCCGCGGCCGCGAGGTCTACAAGTTCGCCGTCAGCCGTTTCGTCGAGCTGGTGAACGAGCAGCGCGCCGCGAACGCGGGCCTCGAGCTCGGTCTCGTGATCCCGCACCAGGTGAACCTCCGCATCATCGAGAGCGCGCGCGAGAAGCTCGACATCCCGATGGAGCAGATCTTCGTGAACATCGAGAAGTACGGGAACACGTCGGCCGCCTCGATCCCGATCGCGCTCGACGAGGCGGTCCGCACCGGCGCGCTCGACTCGTCGCGCGGCAAGCTCGTCGTCTTCTGCGCGTTCGGCGCCGGGCTCACGTGGGCCTCCGGCGCGCTGCGCTGGTGAGCGAGGCACGGAGCGGCACCATGCGCGCGATCCTCTTCCCCGGTCAGGGCGCCCAGCACGTCGGCATGGGCAAGAGCTTCCACGACGCGTCGCCCGCCGCGCGCGACCACTTCGCGCGCGCGAGCGCGGTGCTGGGCTACGACCTCGCGAAGCTCTGCTTCGAGGGGCCCGAGTCGGAGCTCGAGAAGACCGACCGCTGCCAGCCCGCGATCCTGGTCTGCAGCGCGGCGATCGTCGCGGCGATGGAGGAGCGCGGCGCGCTGAAGCGCTCCGACTTCGCGCTGGCCGCAGGCCTCTCGCTCGGCGAGTACACGGCGCTCTGGTTCGCCGGCGCGATCGGCTTCGAGGACGCGGTGCGCGTGGTGCGCGAGCGCGGCCGCGGGATGCAGGCGGCTTCCGAGGCGCGGCCGAGCGGGATGCTCGCGCTCCTCGGCGCGAACGAGGAGCTCGCGGCGCAGGTCTGCGCGAAGCGGGCCGAGGGCGACGTGCTCACGCCGGCCAACTTCCTCTGCCCCGGCAACATCGCCATCTCGGGCGCGAAGGCGGCGCTCGAGCGCGTGACCGCGAACGCGCGCGCCGACGGCGTCCGCAAGGCGATCCCGCTGAAGGTGGCGGGCGCCTTCCATTCGGCGCTGATGGAACCGGGCCTGCCGCTGCTGACCGCCGCGCTCGCCGCCGCGAAGCTCACGGCGCCGCGGATCCCGGTGGTCTCGAACGTGACGGCGCAACCGCACGGCGACGTCGCGACGATCGGGCCGACGCTGCTGCGCCAGGTCACTTCGCCGGTGCTCTGGGAGAAGTCGGTGCGCGCCCTCGTCGCGAAGGGCGTGACCGAGTTCCTCGAACCGGGACCGGGCGGCGTGCTCACCGGCCTGCTCGCCAAGATCGACGGCAACGTACGCTGCCGCAACGTGCAGAAGGTCGACGACCTCGCGCAGGTCGCCGGCGAAGGAGCGGCCGGATGAGCGGGACGGCGGGCACGCTGGCGGGACGGGTCGCGCTGGTCACGGGCGCGTCGCGCGGCATCGGTCGCGCGGTCGCTGCGCGGCTCGCGGCCGACGGCGCCGACGTCGCGATCGTCGCGCGGACGGCCGAGGCGCTCGCCGCCACGAAGGCCGACGTCGAGTCGCGCGGGCGGCGCTGCTTCGTGATCGCGTGCGACGTGGCCGACAGCGCGGCGACGGGCGAGGCGGTGAAGCGCGTCGCCGCCGAGGCGGGGCGGCTCGACATCGTGGTGAACAACGCCGGCGTGACCCGCGACGGCCTGCTGATGCGGATGAGCGACGAGGACTGGGACACGGTCCTCGCGATCGACCTGAAGGCGGCGTTCGTCGTCTGCCGCGCCGCCGCGCGGCCGCTGGCGAAGAGCCCCGCGGGCCGGATCGTGAACATCGCGTCGATCGTCGGCATCATCGGCAACGCGGGCCAGGCCAACTACGCGGCGGCGAAGGCGGGGCTGTTCGGCTTCACCCGTTCGCTGGCGAAGGAGCTGGCCGGACGGAAGGTGACTGCGAACGTCGTCTGCCCCGGATTCATCGAGACCGACATGACGAAGGGGCTGCCCGAGGCGATGAAGCAGCAGTCGTTGGGGCAGATCCCGTTGGGGCGGTTCGGCGCGGGCGACGACATCGCCGGCGTCGTGGCGTTCCTGTGCAGCGATGCGGCGAGCTACGTCACGGGGACGGTGATCCCCGTGGACGGCGGCCTGGCGATCGGAGGCTTCGGGGGCTGATTGCGGAGAAGGCCCGGGCCGTGCGATCGCCCCGGTGGCCTTGTGCCGCGGATTCGGGTTATCATCCCGCGACTTTCCGGGGGCTCGGGCGCGAAGCGCGCGGACCCCCGGTGAGCGCTTGCGGAAAGACCTGGCGGAGGACCGAAGGGTGTCTCAGACCATCGACGAGCGCGTGATCAACATCATTTGCGAGCAGATGGGTGCGAGCAAGGACAAGATCACGATGGAGACTTCCTTCGTGAACGACCTCGGCGCCGACTCGCTCGACACGGTCGAGCTGGTCATGGAGTTCGAGGACGAGTTCGACGTGAACATCCCCGACGACGACGCCGAGAAGATCCAGACCGTCGGTGACGCGATCAAGTACATCAAGGAGCGCGTGGAGTAAGCGCCCGGATGGCGAAGCGTCGCGTCGTCATCACCGGAGTCGGGGCGGTCACTCCCCTCGGCGTCGGCACGGAACTCAGCTTCGAGCGCCTGCTGAAGGGCGACTCGGGGGTGGCGCGCATCACCGCGTTCGATCCGGCGCTCTTCGCGACGCAGATCGCGGGCGAGTGCCGCGACTTCCAGCCCGAGCAGCACTTCCCGCGGATCGAGGCGAAGAAGCTCGACCGCTTCACGGCCTTCGCGCTCGTCGCCGCCAAGGAGGCGATCGAGCACTCGGGCGTGAAGAACGGCCCGCACGATCCGACCCGGATCGGCGTGGTCATCGGCTCCGGCATCGGCGGGATCAACGAGCTCGAGGCGCAGGACAAGGTCCTCGCGGAGCGGGGCCCCGACCGCATCTCGCCGTTCTTCATCCCGAAGATGATGATGAACGCCGCCGCCGGCCAGATCTCGATCTACCACGGCTTCGAGGGGCCGAACTTCGCGACGGCGTCGGCGTGCGCGTCGGCGTCGCACGCGATCGGCATGGCGCTGCGCCAGATCCAGTTCGACGAGGCCGACGTCATCGTCGCCGGCGGCTCCGAGGCGACCGTGACGCCGCTGGCGATCGGCGGCTTCTGCTCGCTCAAGGCGATGTCGCGCCGCAACGACGACCCGGCCGGCGCGAGCCGCCCGTTCGACAAGGACCGCGACGGCTTCGTGATGGGCGAGGGCTCCGCGGTGCTGGTGCTCGAGGAAGCGGAGCGCGCCAAGAAGCGGGGCGCCCGCATCCTGGCCGAGCTCGCGGGATTCGGCACGACCGCCGACGCCTACCACATCACCGCGCCGAAGGAGGACGGGGCCGGCCCCACGCGCGCGATGCAGCTCGCGCTGCGCGACGGCGCCATCGACCCGGCGACGATCGACTACGTCAACGCCCACGGCACCTCGACCGAGTACAACGACATCGTCGAGACGCTCGCGCTGAAGAACGTCTTCGGCGACCACGCGCGCAAGCTGGCGATCTCGTCGAGCAAGTCGATGATCGGCCACCTGCTGGGGGCGGCGGGCGCGGTCGGCGCGGTCGTCTCCGCGCTGTCGGTCGCGCGCGGCGTCGTCCACCCGACGCGCAACCTCGCGGCGCCCGACCCGAAGTGCAACCTCGACTACGTCCCGGGCGCCGCGCGCGAGATGCGGGTGCGAGCGGCGATCTGCAACGCGCTCGGCTTCGGCGGGCACAACGCCTGCCTCGCGTTCCGCGCGTTCGCCGGCTGAGCCGACCGCCGCGCGACGACGACCGTGGCCGCCACCGACGCCGCCCTGCGCGCCCGTTTCTGCGAAGCCGAGCAGGGCCACGTCTTCCGTTTCATCGACGAGCTCTCGACCGAGCAGCGCCACACGCTCCACGCGCAGCTCCGCTCGATCGACCTCGCGGTGGTGGAGCGGCTGATCGAGACCCACCTCGCCGTCGACGAGGCGAGCCACACTCCGGTCCTCTCGCCCGCGCCCGTGATCCCGCTCGCGACCGACGCCGGCGCGCTGGCCGACGAGGCGGAGAGCCGCAAGGCGGGCGAGGCGGCGCTGGCGGCCGGCCGCGTCGCGGTCGTGATCGTCGCGGGCGGGCAGGCGACGCGGCTGGGCTACGACGCGCCGAAGGGCACCTTCCCGATTGCGCCGGTGTCGGGGAAGACGCTCTTCCAGCTCCACGCCGAGAAGGTGCTGGCGCTCGCGCGGCGCTACGGCAAGGCGCCGCCGCTGCTGGTCCTGGTGAGTCCCGACAACCACGCGCCGACGCGTCGCTTCTTCGAGCAGCACGGATGGTTCGGGCTGCAGCCGGGCGACGTGACCTTCTTCGAGCAGGGGATGCTGCCGGCGCTCGACCGCGACGGCCGCCTGCTCCTCGCCGAGCGCGGCCGCATCTTCCTCAGCCCCGACGGCCACGGCGGCGTCTATCGCGCGCTCGCGAAATCGGGCGCGCTGCCGAAGCTCAAGCGCCGCGGCGTCGACACGCTCTTCTACTTCCAGGTCGACAACCCGCTGGTGAAGGTCGCCGACCCGGTCTTCCTCGGCCACCACCTGCGCCGCCAGTCGGAGTTCTCGCTCAAGGTCGTCGCGAAGCGCGACGCGCACGAGAAGGTCGGCGTCTGGGCGCACGTCGACGGCAAGCCGGGAATCGTCGAGTACTCCGACCTGCCGGGCGAGCTGCGCGAGGCGCACGACGCGCAGGGCAAGCTCCTCTACGGCGCCGGCAGCATCGCGATCCACGCCTTCAGCCTCGCCTTCTTCGAGCGCCTCGGCACCGGCGCGCTCGAGCTGCCCTACCACGTCGCGCGCAAGAAGGTGCCCTACGTCGCCGACTCGGGCGACGTCGTCACGCCCGCGGAGCCGAACGGCGTCAAGTTCGAGAGCTTCGTCTTCGACGGCCTCGCGCTGGCGAAGAGCGTGCTGGCGATGGAGGTCCGGCGCAGCGAGGAGTTCGCGCCGGTGAAGAACCAGGAGGGCGAGGATTCTCCCGCGACCTCCCGCGCGGCGCAGTCGGCGCTCTTCCGCGGCTGGCTCGCGGCGGCGGGCGGCCCGAAGCTGCCCGAGGGCGCGGTGGTCGAGGTGGGGCCGCTCCTGGCGCTCGACGCCGAGGAGCTCGCGGCGAAGCTGGCCGCCGGCAAGGTCGCGCGCGCGCTGCTCGACGGAGCGTGAGGCGCGACACGGCGTGGCGCGCGTCGCTCCGCGCTACGATCCCGCGCCCATGGTGGCGACGCGGGTGGCACTCCTGTTCGGCGGACCTTCCGCCGAGCACGACATCTCGATCCTCAGCGCCGATTCGCTGATCGGCTGGCTGTCGGCGGGGGGCTGCGAGGTCGTCGCGCTCCACCTGCGGCGCGACGGGCGCGTCGGCTGGCGCAAGCTCGCGCCGCGCGCCGCCGGCGACGGCGAAGCGACCGCGCTCTCCCGAGCGCCGGTCGCGGAATCGCTCGGGTGGGGGAGCGCGCTCGAGCAGCTGCCCGCCGCGGCCGACGTCGCCTTCCCGATGGTCCACGGGTCGCTCGGCGAGGACGGTTCGCTGCAGGGCTTCCTGCGCGTGATGGGGCTGCCGTGCGTCGGGTGCGGCGTGCTCGCGTCGGCGCTGGCGATGGACAAGCAGCGGGCGAAGCAGCTGCTGATGGCGACGACCGGGCTGCGCATGCCGCTCGGCATCGCGCTCGCGCCGCACGAGGTGCGCGACGAGGCGTCCGCGCTGGCGCGCCTCGCGCGGCTGCGGCTGCCGCTGATCGTGAAGCCGCTCGACTGCGGGTCGAGCTACGGGCTCGCGCGCGTGAAGGAGCGCGGCGCGCTGGCGGCGGCGCTGCGTGCGGCGCTCGCGGTCGAGGGCGCGTCGGGGGTCCTGGTCGAGGAGCAGGTCGCGGGCGAGGAGGTGACGTGCGCGCTGGTCGGCGACGCGGCGCGCGGCGTCGAGGCGTTCCCGCCGATCCTGATCCGCCCGCACCACGGCGGGCTCTTCGACCTCGAGGCGAAGTACACCCCGGGCGCGACCGACGAGATCTGCCCGGCGCCGCTGCCGGCCACTTCGCTCGCCCGCATCCAGGCGGCGGCGACCGAGGCCTACCTCGCGCTCGGCTGCAGCGGCTTCGCCCGCGTCGACTTCATCCTCGTCGACGGCACGCCGTGGTTCCTCGAGCTCAACACGCTGCCGGGGCTGACGCGCGAGTCGCTCTTCCCGAAGGCGGCGCGCGCGGCGGGCCACGAGCTGCCGGCCCTCTTCCGGCGCCTCGTCGAGGAGGCGCGCGGGCCGCGGCGCGCGTACGGCGCGGTGGCGACGTGATCCGCGTCGCGGTCAACGGCGCGGCGGGGCGGATGGGGCAGCTCGCCTGCGCCGCGATCGCTGCGACCAAGGACCTCGAACTGGTCGCGCGCTGCGTCCGCGGCGACGATCTCGCCGCGAAGATCCGCACGACGCGCGCCGACGTCGTCGTCGACTTCACGCTGCCCGATGCCGTGGAGCGCGCCGCGCTCGCGACCGTCGAGGCCGGCGCACGGCCGGTGATCGGCACCAGCGGGATGAGCGCCGAGGCGCGCGCCCGGCTCTCGCAGCGCTGCGCCGAGCGGCGGATCGGCGGCCTGATCGCGCCCAACTTCGCGATCGGCGCGCTGCTGATGATGCGCTTCGCCGAGCTCGCGGCGCGCTGGCTGCCCGCCGTCGAGATCGTCGAGGCGCACCACCCCGCGAAGAAGGACGCGCCGAGCGGCACCGCGATCGCGACCGCCGATCGCATCGCCGCCGCGCGCGCCGCCGCCGCGCTCGTTCCTCCCGCGCCCGTCACTCCCGACCTCGCCGCGCGCGGCGAACTCCGCCACGGGATCGCGCTCCATTCGCTGCGCCTGCCCGGCGTCGTCGCGGAGCAGCAGGTCGTCTTCGGCGACACCGGCCAGAAGCTCGTGATCGAGCACGTCGCCTACGGCCGCGACGCCTACATGCCGGGTGTGCTGCTCGCCTGCCGCGGCGTGATGGCGCTCGACCATCTCGTGGTCGGCCTCGACTCGCTCCTCTTCGCGGACGATCCGAAGAGCGCGAAGCCGTAGTCGCGCGCCGCTCCGCTGCGGCGCCTCCTCGTCATTTGCTACAACGGCCGCCCGATCGAGCCGGGGTGGCGGAACGGCAGACGCGGTGGACTCAAAATCCACTGTCCGCAAGGACGTGAGGGTTCAAGTCCCTCCCTCGGCACCAGGAGACGCGACCGCGCGGGCTCCTGCGATGCATCGGCTCCGCGATGCTTGCGATGGCGTGCGCACGCGCCTATCGTCCGACGCCCTCGTGGGCGGTTAACTCAGCGGTAGAGTACTATCCTCACACGGTAGGAGTCAGAGGTTCAAATCCTCTACCGCCCACCACTGCGTGACCTGCGGCGCGACCTTCGATGCGGCCCGCAGCGTGCGTTCCGGCTGGAAAGCGCTTCCCCTTCCAGATCGTCTCGCCGTCGCGCCGATGACGCAGGGTGCGCGAGCCACGTGGTTCCGCTAGTGGGACCGGGCTCGATCGAACGAGACTGACGAGGGAGCGTCGATGATCGTCGTCGGATGGGGCCTCGCGCTCGCGCTCGCGACCTGCCAGGAGCAGGACGCGACGAAGCCACCCGTCTCGACGCAGCGCGCGCCCGCGCAGGCGGCGCCGATGCGCAAGGGGAGCGGCGCGCTCGCGCCCATCACGCCGCAGAGCGGCCCCTACGGCGAGTACGGCGGCTACGGCGGCCTCTATCCGCGCGCGCGCGCGGCGCGGCCGGCGCAACGCTTCGGCACGCCGGGAAGCGGGGCGACCTTCGTCGCTCCGGCCTCGGGCGGGTCGCCCTTCACGCTCCACCTTCCGGGACAGTCGCCGGCGGCGCCGGGCACCGCTCCGGCCGCGCCGGGCGTGATCGCGACGCCGGGCTCGCGCCTGCCGCCGCTGATCCTCAAGGCGCTCGAGAGCGGGCCGCTGACCGAGGCGCAGGCGGCGGCGCTCGTCGATCTCCTGATGGCGGGCGTCCTCACGAAGGAACCCGAGGTCGACCCGATGCGCCTCCTCGACCAGGCGCCCGATCCCGACCTGATCGAGGTCGCCGCGCGGCTCGACGGGCTCGCGCCCGAGGCGAGCGGGCCGCTGCCGAAGCTCGACGCCGCGCACCTGCGCGACTGGTTCGTCGCGATCGACACGTCGCGCGACGCCGCGCTCTCGTTCCTCGAGTGGCGCGATCGCACCGCCGGACCGGTCGAGAACTTCCGTGCGCTCGATCGCGACCGCAACGGCGCGCTCTCGTTCGAGGAGTTCGCGCGCGCGATGCTGCTGAACGCGGCGCGCGAGGGTCGACGCGAGGTCGACGCCGAGCTCTTCGACTGGGCCGCGGGCACGCTGCCGGCGAACCAGCGGAGCAAGGTCGGCGGCGCCGATCCGCTGGCGGAGATGGCCGACGCCGACGTCGTGGCGCTGGCACGGGCGGAGCTCGCGGCCGCGGCCGCGCAGCAGGCGGCGCTCGCCGCGGCGAAGCATCCGCCGGCGCCGACGGGCGGCGTCAGGAAGAAGTGACCGCTCCGGGCGCGCGCGCCGTCGCGCCGCCGCCGCCGTCGGCGATCAGCGCGAGGAACGCCTCCTCGAGGTCGGGCGCGCCGGTCTGGGCCAGGATCCCGGCGGGCGGCGCGTCGGCGATCAGCCGCCCCTCGAAGAGCACGCCGACGCGGTCGGCGAGCTTCTGCGCCTCGGCCATCACGTGCGTCGAGAAGAGCACGGTCTTGCCGGCGGCGCGGCAGCCGCGGACGAGTTCGATGATCGCGCGCGCGGCGAGGACGTCGAGGCCGGCCGTCGGCTCGTCGAGGATCAGCACGGGCGGGTCGTGGACGATCGTGCGCGCGATGCCGACCTTCTGCTTCTGGCCCATCGAGAGCTTGTCGCAGCGCCGGTCGAGGAACTCCTCCATCTGCAGCCGCTGCGCGAGCTCCGCGACGCGCGGCTGCAGCGAGCTCTCCGCGACGCCGAAGAGCCGCCCGAAGTAGACGATCACCTCGCGCGCGGTGAGGCGGCCGTAGGGCGCCGTGTTGCCGGTGAGGAAACCGATCGAGCGGCGCACTTCGTCGGGCCGGTCGAGGCCGAAGCCGCCGACGCGCACGCGGCCCGCGGTCGGCGCGAGCGTCGTCGCGATGATGCGCAGCGTCGAGGTCTTGCCCGCACCGTTGGGGCCGAGCAGCGCGTAGACCTGTCCCGGCGCGCAACGGAACGTGACGCCGTCGATCGCCCGCTTCTTCGGCGTGCGGCGCGTTGCGGGATACTCCTTGGTCAGTCCTTCGACTTCGATCATCGCGGTCGGGCTCGCACGCGAGAGGGAGGTGGTACCCTAAGCGCCGCGTCGCACGATGCAAGCGGTCGGGGGAAGGGCGCGATGGCGCGGAACGAGGAGAGGGCCGCGATCCAGCACGAACGTGCGCGACGCGCCGTCTTCGGCTTCCTCGGCTCGGCGATCCTCCACGAGACCAACAACGTCCTCACCGTCATGGCGGGCGTGCGTCAGCTGCTGAAGGCCGGCATCGCGCTCTCCGACCGCGTCGGGACGATGATCGACCAGCAGCTCGCGCGGATGGAGGAGCTCGTCGGCTGGATCCGCCGGCTCGGGCCGGACGACGGCGATCCCGCCGCGCCGCCGCGCACGCTCGCCTTCGTGACGGAGTCGGTCGAGAAGGTGCTGCTCCTCGTCGGCAAGGGGCGCGGGGTCGCGATCGAGCGCCAGGTCGCCCATCCCGACGCGCGCGCGCGCGACCCCGAGGCGATGGGGCTCGCGCTCCTCGCGCTGCTGCTGCCCGCGCTGCCGCTGCGAGGCGGCGGCGCCGGCGGGACGAAGATCACGCTCCAGTGCGCGCTCGACGGGGCGACGGTGCGCATCGTCGCGACGCTCGCGGCGGCGCGCGCGTCGACGGCGGACGAGCCGGAATGGAACGCCGCGCGCGAGCTGCTGGCCGACGTCGGCGGCAGGCTCGTCGTCGCCGCGCCGCCGCCCGAGGGCGCCCTCACGGTGGAACTGCCCGCCGCCGATTGACGACGGGGTGCGGTAGAAGTGTCGCCCCCGATCGAGAGAACAGGAGACCGAACGTGCGTCCCATCGTCGCTTCCTCGCTGCTCGCCACCGTCGCGCTCGCGCTCGCCGCTTGCGGGAGCTCGGGCGAGTGCCCGCTCGGCCCCTGCCCGCTGAGCGACCTCCACTCGAAGAGCGACGCGGCCGCGACGGAGTTCATGGCGAAGTACGAGCAGGGGCCGGCGAAGCCGGTCGCGGCCCACCCGAAGGAGCGCCACCTCGCGAACGTGCGGCAGCTCACCTTCGCGGGCCAGAACGCCGAGTGCTACTTCTCGGCCGAGGGCGACCAGTTCATCTTCCAGTCGACCCGCGGCGACCTGACCGCCGACCAGATCTTCACGATGGACCTCGCGGCCGGCAGCCTGCGGCTGGTCAGCACCGGGCTCGGCAAGACGACGTGCGGCTACTTCCTGCCGGGCGCGGAGCGGATCCTCTACGCTTCGACGCACGCCGACTCGCCGACGCCGCCCGCGCCGCCCGACTACCAGAAGCACGGCTACGTCTGGAAGTTCAACGACGGCTTCGACCTCTTCTCGGCCGCGCCCGACGGCCGCGACCTCCGCCAGCTGACGAAGAGCCCCGGCTACGACGCCGAGTGCACCGTCTCGCCGGACGGGAAGTGGATCGTCTTCACGTCGATGCGCAGCGGCGACCTCGAGCTCTGGAAGATGCCGGTCGGCGGCGGCGAGGCGACGCAGCTCACGCACGAGCTCGGCTACGACGGCGGCGCCTTCTTCACGCCCGACGGCCGCTCGATCGTCTACCGCGGCTACACGCCGGGCACCGCGGACGAGGAGAAGGCCTACCGCGAGATGATGGAGCAGGGGATGTGGCGGCCGGGCCCGCTCGACCTGCGGATCATGGACGCCGACGGCGGCCACAAGCGGACCTTCCTCACCAACGGCGCGTCGAACTGGGCGCCGTTCATGCTGCCCGACGGCAAGCGCGTCGTCTTCTCGTCGAACCTCCACGACCCGAACCCGAAGAACCGCAACTTCGACCTCTACGTCGTGAACGTCGACGGCAGCGGCCTCGAGCGCGTGACGTGGGACGAGCAGTTCGACGGCTTCCCGATGTTCAGCCCCGACGGGAAGCTCCTGGTCTGGGCGGCCAACCGCCACGGCGCGGCGCCGCGCGACACCAACCTCTTCCTCGCCGACTGGGTCGAGTGACCGCGGCGGGCGCGGCGCAGCGCCCCTAGGCCGCGCCCGCCTCGCGCGCCTCCTCGCGACCGGCCGCGCGCGCCGGCGCGTCGGCAGGCGCGACCGGCGGCGGTGCCGCCTCCTCGACCGCCGGTGTCGCGACCTGGAAGAGCTCGCCCTGGTTCGACACGCGCTCGACGACGCGGCGCGCCGCGCGCGCGAGGTCGTCGAGCTTCAGCGGCTTGCGCAGCGTCTCGGCGCGCGAGCGGCGCAGGAACGCCGCCGTCTCCTCGCCGAGCGCGTCGCCCGTCACGAAGATGATCCGCCGCAGCAGCGCGGGCCGCTGCTTCGCGAGCTGGTCGTAGAGCTGCATGCCGTCGAGCCCGGGGCGATGGATGTCGCTCACGATCAGGTCGACTTGCTCGTTCACGAGGAACGGGAGCGCGTCCTCGCCGTGCTCGAAGGTGATGACGTGGTTGCCGCGGCCCGAGAACGCGCGCGTCAGCACCTCGCGCAGCGCCGGCTCGTCCTCGACCACGACGACGCGGCGCCCGCTGATCAGCTCCGCCTCGGGCGGCGGGGGCGCGGGGCGCGGCGGCGCCGGCTGCTTCGTTCCCGCCGGCAGCGAGATGCGCAGCGTCGCCCCCGGCGGGACGCGCTCGACGATCCGCACCTCGCCGCCATGGTCGTGGAGGATCTCGCGGCAGAGCGTGAGGCCGAGGCCGGTGCCGCTGCCGTCGCTGCGCGACGTGAAGAACGGCTCGAAGACGCGTTCCTTCAGGTGGTCGGGGATGCCCGGCCCGTCGTCGCTGACGTCGATCACGATGCGCCGTCGCGTCGCGCGCGCGCGCACGGTCACGTGGCCGTGGTCGCGCACCGCGCTGATGCTCTGCTGCGCGTTCGTCAGCAGGTTGATGATCACCTGCGACAGGAGCGCCTCGTCCGCCTCGATGGGGGGGAGCGTCCCGTCGACGTCGACCTCGAGCTTGATCGAACGCAGCGCGAGGTCGCGCCGCTTCAGCTCGACGCAGCGCGCGAGCAGCTCCTCGACGCGCACCGCCGCCCGCTCGCCGCGGCCGCCGCGGCTGAAGCGCAGCAGGTTCTGCGCGACCCGCGCGGTGCGGAGCGCTTCGTCGTGGATCCGCGCGAGGTCGCGGCGCGCCTCGACCGCGACGGGCTGCGCCAGCAGGAATTGCGCGTAGCCGAGGATCCCCGAGAGCGCGTTGTTGATCTCGTGGACGACGACGGCGACGAGGCGGCCGGCCGAGGCGAGTCGCGAGAGGTGGTAGACCTGCTGCTGCAGCGCCTTCACCAGCCCGCCCTCGGCGAAGAGCGCGACGCTGCCGTCGGCGAGCGGGATCGTGGTGGCCGGCTCCGGCAGCTGCGGCGCGGCGGCGCGCAGCTCGGCGAGGGTCGCTCCGATCAGCTCCGCGGCGGCGCGATCGAGCAGCTTGCCCGCGAGCCGGTTCGCTTCGACGACGCGGCCGGCGACGTCGAGGCGCATGGCGGGCAGGGGGATCTCGCCGATCCAGGACATGCGCGGCCTTTCTGGGCGCGCCCGGCGTAGCCGGAGGCGAGCGCGCGTGCGGAGGCCCGGGATCTTAGGGAGGGCGGCGACCCGATCGCAACCGCGGGGGGCGCGCGCCCGGCCGGCGAGCGGAAATCTTCGCCGCCTTCGCCTCGACCGCCGCCGCGCGCCGCTGCCGGCGCCGTTCCGCGGTCGAAATCGCCTTCAGTCGCGAGCAGGGCGGGTCGATCCAGACCGCTCGGCAGGGGAGCCCACGGCGATGGCGACCGAGTTCTCGATGGATGTCCGCAACGAGCTGCAGACGCGCTCGACGCGGACCACGCTGGACGAGCTGAAGCGCAAGGGCCTCGAGCAGGTCCGCGTGATCCGCTCGAGCCAGATCCTCGACCTGATCGAGCAGGCCGTCGACCGCGCGTTGGCGCGCCGCGACGCGACCGCCGCGCCGGTGGAGCGCGAGGGGCTCCTCAAGGACTCCGCCGCGATCTTCCGCGACATGCTGCGCACCGAGATGCAGCAGCAGCAGGGCCAGGCCCAGAAGTCGCTCGACGAGCTGAAGGGCCGCCTCGACCAGGGCAGCGTCGACAAGCAGCAGTACGAGGAGCGCATCGCGGAGCGCGACCGGCAGCTCGCCGAGTCGCTGGCGCGCCAGGCCGAGCTCGACGCGGAGCTCCGCGTGCTGCGCTCGCGCTCGCAGGCGGCCGGCTCGTCGCAGGATCTCCTCGACGAGCTCCGCTCGCTGCGCAAGGACATCGCGCGTCCCGCGGCGCCCGTCGCCGCGGCGGCGGAAGCGTCCGGCGGCGTGATCGAGCAGCGGCTCCAGTCGCTCGGCGCCGAGCTCGCGTCGCAGATCGAGAAGATCGGGCGCAAGGTCGGCGTCGCGCCGGCGGACGAGGTGCCCGCCGACATCGGCGCGCTCTTCAGCTCGGTCCAGGCGATCCCCGACCTCGAGGGCAACCTCGACGCCGTCTCGGCGCAGGAGCGCAAGGCCAGCGACGTCTCCGACGCGCTCGCGCGGATGAAGTCGCTGCGCGGGCCGCCGAAGTCCGGGACTTGATCGCCGCGGCTTCCCGCGACGAAGACTCGAACCAACGAACAGACCACTCATTCCAACCACGGGCGAGGGCAGGATCTCGACATGGGTAGCGCAGACACCAGCGGTCACGACGGGACGAAGGCGGCGGGTTCGGCGGCCGGTGTCGCCGAGCGTCCGGGCCAGACGGCGAAGATGGCGGGCAAGGGCCTCGACATCGGCACGGCGAACATCCTCGCCGCGGTGCGCGACCAGAAGGGCGGCATCGTCGTCCGCTGCGAGCGCAACGCCTTCCTCGACATCCAGGGCGACGTCCACAGCCGCTCGATGCTGACGCGCCTGAACGTGCCGTACGTCGTGCACGAGAACTCGCTCATCGTGCTGGGCGGCTCGGCCTTCGAGCTCGCGAACGTCTTCGGCCGGCCGACGCGCCGCCCGATGAAGGACGGCCTCATCTCCTCGCTGGAGAAGGAGGCGCTCCCGATGATGCAGATGATCATCAAGAAGGTGCTGGGCGAGCCGGCGTGCCCGAACGAGCCGTGCTTCTTCTCGGTGCCGGCCGAGTCGGTCGACCGCGACAACAACATCGTCTACCACCAGGGCCTCTTCGGCGGGATGCTGCAGAAGCTGGGCTACCAGCCGACGCCGATGAACGAGGGCCACGCGGTCACGTTCGCGGAGCTCGCGGGCGAGGACTTCACCGGCATCGGCATCAGCTTCGGCGGCGGCATGGTGAACGTCTGCGTCGCCTACAAGACGATCCCGGCGCTGACGTTCTCGGTGGCGCGCGGCGGCGACTGGATCGACCAGAACGCGGCCACCGTGCTCGGCCTGCCCTCCTCGAAGGTCACCTACATCAAGGAGAGCGGGATGGACATCCGCTCGCCGAAGGGCCGCGAGCAGGAGGCGATCGCGATCTACTACCGGAACCTGATCTCCTACACGCTCACGAACATCCGCAACCGTCTCGCGATGGGCAAGGACCTGCCCAACTTCAGCGAGCCGATCGAGATCGTCTGCGCGGGCGGCGGTTCGCTGATCCTCGGCTTCATCGAGGTGTTCCGCGAGGAGGTCGCGAAGATCAAGCTCCCGATCCCGGTGAAGGGCGTGCGCCTCGGCAAGGAGCCGCTCAACTCGGTGTCGCAGGGCTGCCTGGTCGCGGCCGTCTCCTCGATGGAGTGACGGCGGGCGGGAGCGCGCGGCGCGTCACGGCAGACGCAGCGACGCGACGCGCGGCTTCCCGGCCACGAGTTCGACGACGGCGGCGGCGCCCCCGCTCGCGACGGCCACGCGGCCGGCGCGGGCGGTGAAACGGGCGACGCCGCCGTCGTCCGTCAGGGCGACCTGCGCGGCCGATTGCGCGCCGTCGCCCGCCTCCGCACGCAACTCGACGCGCACGCCGCGCAGCGGCCGCTCCTGCGCGTCCGTCACGACGACCCGCAGCTCGGCGGCGGCGATCGGCGCGAGGCGCAGCGCGCCGCGCTCCTCGGCCTCGGCGAGCGGGAGCGCGACCGGCTCGAACCCGGGAGCGCCGGCGCGCACGAGGACGTCGGCTCCCTCCGGCACGCGCAGCCGCAGCGCGCCGCGCTCGTCGAGCGGCGCGCGGCCGATCGCGACGCCGTCCGCGACGAGCTCGATCCAGCCATCCGCCACCGCCGTGTCGCGCGTCGCGTCGACGAGCGCGACGACGCGCTCGCGCTCCGGCCACGCGAGGTCGGGCAGCGCTCCGGCGCCGCGGCCGTCCAGCGCGATCGTCGCCTCGGCCAGCGCGAGCTGCGCGGTCCGCTCCTCGACGACGACCACCCGCCACCGTCCGCGCGGGACGTCGGCGAGGACGAAGCGGCCGTCGAGCTCCACGCTCGACGAGAACGCCGGCGCGGCGGCGCCGTCGCCGCGGTCGCGCGCGATCGCCCAGGCGCGGCGGCGCGCCGACGCTGCGGCCGCGGCGCCGGCGTGGCGCGCGTTCGCGACGTGGCCGACCACGGTCGCGCCGGCCGCGGCGAAGCGGACGCACGCCGTCGTCGCCGTCGCGATGGCGATCGACCGCTCCTGCGCGGCATAGCAGTGCCACGTCGACGAGAGCCACTCGTCCAGCAGCCGCACGCGCAGCGGCCCGGCCGCGACGCCGTCGATCACGAGGCGTCCGTTCGCGGCGAGACGGACGGCGAAGGGGACGCGGTCCGCGGTCTCGAGCGTGAAGGAGAGCGCCGTCGCGCGCGCCGCGAGCTCGTCGTCGATCTCGATCTCGAGCGCGCCGCACGGCGGCCAGTTCCAGGTCGGCGCCGGCGCGCGCCCGTCGATCCAGCGCAGCAGCGAGACGTGGCCCTCGCGTTCGCAGACGAACGCCACCGGCGCGGCGGCGCTTCCGTCGGCGACCGCCAGCGCGATCGAGCCGTCGGCGACGCTGGCCGCCGTGGGCGCGCCGGGCTGCGGCGCGAAGGCGCCGTCCACGAGCGCGACCGCGGGCGTCATGCGGATGCCGGCGAGCGGCGCGCCGTCGCCGTCGAGCCAACGACCGTGGACCGGGCGAGCGCGCGGCAGCACGATCCGCGTCGGGGTCGCGGCGCGCGCCGGCGTCAGCAGCCGATGGAGCGGCGAGCGGCCAGCGGCCGTGATCGCGACGTGGTGGGGCGCGCGCGCGAGCCACGGGAGCTTCGCGCGGCCGTCGGCGTCGGTGCGCGCGGCGTAGTCGGGCGCGCCGACCGCGGCGGCCTCGTGCTCGGGGAGGTCGTGGAGCCGCCACGCCTGCAGCGACGCGCCGACGATCGCGGCGCCCCCTTCGTCGACCACCTCGACCGCGAGCGGCGCGAGGGCGCGCAGCTCGATGCGCACGTCGGCGCGGGGCGGCGTGACCGGTCCGACGTCGGCGCGCTCGAAGCCAGGCGCGACGACTTCGACGTGGTAGTCGCGTCCGGCGGCGGTCCACGGCATCGAGTAGGCGCCGGCCGCGTCGGTCGCGATCGAGCCGACGACGAGGTGGTCGCTGAGGCAGCCGACGACGAGGGTCGCTCCGACGATCGGCGCGCCGCGCTCGTCGACGACGACGCCGGCGAACTCCGCCTGCGGCGCGAGCGTCAGCTCGATCGGGCCGCCATCGAGACGGGCGCGCGCGACCTCGACGCGCGCGGGCGCGTAACCGTCGCGCCGTGCGCAGAGCACGAGGTCGGCGGCGGGCGCCGAGTCGATCGCGAAGCAGCCCGCGTCGTCGCTGCGGCCGGCCGGGCGTTCGTCGACCGGGATCGCGCCGAACCGTCCGATCGTCACTTCGGCGCCGGCGATCGGGCGGCCGCCGGCCGCGACGACGCGCCCCGACAACGAGCGCGGTCGCGCGAGCCGGATCAGCAGCGGCGAACGGTCGTCGACCGCGACGATGCGGCTCTCGCAGAAGCCGGGCGCGGCGACTTCGACCGTCCAGGGCGGCTCGAGCGCCGGCGCGACGTCGAACTCGGCCGCGACGCTTTCGGTCGCGGGAGGCGCTGCGCGGCGTTCGCTCGTGAAGGTGAGGGTCGCGCGGAGCGGGGCGGCGCCGCCGTCGAGCGCGACGAGCGCGCCGCGCAAGCGCGTGCGCGCCGCGAGGTCGAGTCGCAGCGGCGCGCCGTCGAGATGCTCGCGGGCGACGACCGCCTCGGCCCGCCGGATCGCCGCTCCTTCGACGACGACGCGGTCGTCGAGCGCCGCCGCGAGACGCGCGCTCGTCGCCGATCCGGCGAGCGTCGTGGCGACGGTGGTGCGACCCGCGGCTTCCGGCGGCTCGACCGTGATCACGAGCTCGCCCGACGACGCGAGCGGCCGGACGACGTCGATCGAGATCTCGACGGGGGACGCGCCGCTCGCGGCCTCGGCTTCGACCCGAGCGGAATCGAGTCGCGGCTCCTCGGCGCGCGTCGCGATGCGCGGATCCGTCGAAGCGGTCGCTGCTTCCTCGGCGCCGCGCGAGCCGGACTCAGCGTCGCGCGAACGCCCCTGCCCCGCCATCGGCGAAACGCCCGCGGAAACGCCGAGCGTCACCGGCTCGCGACCCGGAAATGGCAGGTCGAGCAGCCACCAAGCGAGCGGCAGCAGGACGAGCATCGTCGCGACGAGGCGGCGGATCACGGCGTGCCCGTGCCCGTCGCGGGATCGGTGGTGGTCAGCGGGTCCGATGTGGGCGGCGGAGGTGGGGGAGGCGGGAGCCGCGAACGGATGAGGTCGGTCGTGCCGGTGCCGGTCTGCGGTCCGCCGCCGAGAACGGTGCTGGTCGACGTCGATGTCGAGGTCGAAGTCGATCCCGCACGAAGCGTCGCTCCGCCCATCGCGAGGATCGCGAGGAGCAGCAGTCGCACGAACGGCCGCGTCGGGCGCTCTTGATTCACGCGGAGGCTCCCGTGGCATGGAGATGGGCGTGCGCGCTGGCGAGGAGGCGGGCCGCATCGTGTCGCGCACGCGCATGGCTGGTCACGCCGCGATCCGCGAGCGCCAGCAGGTGGCGTTCGAGCGCGAGCGCGCGCGCGCGGACCGCGGAGTTCCGGCCGATTTCCAGCGCGGCGCGCCAATGCGGCTCGGCGAGCGGCGCCTTCCGATGGGCGGTCGCGTAGACCGCGAGGGACCAGTGGATCGCGAGGCAGCGCGGGTGGAGGCCGGCGGCGCGGCGCAGCTGCGTGGTCGCCTCCTCGAGCTCGCCGCGATCGGCCTGGAGCAGCGCGCGATGGAGCAGCGCCGCGGCCGCGTCGCGGCGCGTGCGGGCGCGCTCGAGCGCGCGCGTGAAGCTCGACTCCGCCGCGTTCGTGTCGCTGCGGATCCAGTCGAGCTGGCCCGCGACGAGGTGGGGGCGCGACGGATCGGCCGCGAGTTCGCAAGCCGCGTCGAGCAGCGACCGCGCGAGCGTGGCGCGCCACGCGGCGGACGGCAGCGCGGTCGCGCCGGTGGGGGGCGAGAGGAGGACCGCCACCTGCGCCGCGAGCCGCTCGGGCAGCACGCGACGGACGTCGGGATCGTCGAGGCAGTCGCGCAGGCACTCCTCGAGCGTCCGCGCGTCGCTGCGCCGACGACGCTCGCGCGGGAAAGCCTCGCGGAACGGCGCATCGAGCTGGAGCAGCGAGACGGCGGCGCGCGTGAGCCGGCGTGCCGCACTCTCCTCGAGACGGGAAGCGACCGCTTGCGCCAGCATCATGCTCGGCTCCTTCCGGCGACCAGGTGCGTGTGGGCAGTGCACGCCTTCATCCACGAGGAGGCGCGATCGATCTCGACGCGGAAGCGTTCCAGCGCGGCGGCGCGCGAGAGCAACTGCGCGACGCTGCGGGTCGCGGCGCCGGCGGTCGCGTCGCGATGGGGCGCGCCCGCCTGGAGGAGATGCGCGCGATCGTGACGCGGGAACTGCAGAAGCGACTGCGCGGCGACGACGGCGGCCGACGCCGCGTCGAACTCCTGCTTCGCGATCTCGAGCAGATCCTCGGGCAGCTCGATCTGCTCGGCGAGCGCGGCCGCCAGCGGATCGGCGTGCTGCTCGAGCCGGCTTGCCGGCACGAAGCCGACGCACTCGTCGACGAGGCCGCGGAGCACGCGGCGGCAGCGACGCGGGATCGTCCGGTACTCGCGCTCCGCGCCGCCGCCGCGGGAGCGCGCAGCATCCAGTGTCTGCGCGAGGACCTCGGCCGCCAGCGGCTCGCCGCGGAACGGCAGCGAGAGTTCCGACCGGAGTCGTTCGAGCCGTCCGACCAGTTCGTCGCGATTCAGCTGGCAAAGAGCCAGCAGGAGCGCGCTCTCGTCCTCGTGGATCAGCCGCTCGAGCAGCGCGACGGACGCCGAAGCGGTCGTCGCGTCAGTCGCGGCGTCGAGGCCGAGGTTCAGCGCCCGGAGCGTCGCGAGTTCGTCGCTTCGCAGCGGTCGATGACCGAATGAACGACCATCCAGACCCACGCGTGGAGCGACCATGCGCGTCGTCCGTGAGCGGCGCGACCACCGACGCGCTCATCCCTTGAACCCTTCCCTTGGTCCGCATTTATCCGCGCGTCGGTCAAAGTGATCAAGCTAGATAAAGTACCTAGAGATAGTGATTGGACAGCTCGCCCAGGCTTCACGGCGCACCTTCAGGCGGTTGAATATACGTCTGATAATTACTGTTCTGTTGATATCTACCCGGGAGCGGCCAAACCAGCTGCAATCCGGAGGTACGCGAGCGACGCCCGGTCCAAGGTGACGTCGGAGACTCGTCGAGCAACCGCCGACAGCGGACTACGACGACGGCTTCACGTAGCGATGGAGCTGATCCATCTGCCGGTAGAGGTCGTGCTCGCTGCTCGCGAGCGGGCTCTTGAAGAAGGCGGCGAGATGCTTCATCGCGCCCACCTCGCGCCGACGAAGAGCCACCACCGCGAAGCGGGCGAGGTCGAGCACCAGCGGTGCGGCGAGGATCGAGTCGCACCCCTGCCAGGTGAACTGCATCGCCATCGGGTGGCCGAGGAACCCGCGGAAGTGGATGTAGTCCCAGGCCACCTTGCTGTCGCCGAGCGACTCGACGTAGTCGATGCCGACGCGAGTCTTCACCGGAGCGCCGAGGATGCTCGCGAGGACGCTGTCTTTCGAGGTGACCTTCGAGCTCTTGTTCGCGCCGTCCGCGAGCACGCTGCCGTCACGGTTTCCGAGGATGTTGTAGCCCACCCACGACATCACCTCGAGCCGCCGCGCGCGGAACATCGGCGCGAGGCCCGATTTCACGAGCGTTTCGCCCGTCTTGCCGTCGTTGCCCATGTACGGCAGCCCGGCTCGGACCGACAGCTGATCGATGGCCGCGGGCAGGCAGGAGGGCGACGCCGTGAAGTTGATGAACGCCGCGCCCGCCGTCAGCGCGGCGTACGAATAGAGGACGCCCGGTCGAAGCGCGCCTCCCCCATCGATCGCGCGCTCGAGGGCTTCCAGCGACTGCAACGCGCTTGCGTCGTCGGGCGGCGGTTCGGTCGAGGCGAGGTTGATGACGACCAGCTCGCTGAGCGAGTGGCGCCTGCGGAACTCGCGCAAGTCGGCGACGAGTTGGTCGATGACGGCGCGAGCGCCTTCCTTCGGGACGCAGTGGCGCGGATCGGCGATCGAAACGATCGCGGTTCCGCCGCCTCGCGCCACCCCGGGTCGGATGTCCTCGTCGATCGCCGCGAGGTCGTCCGCGAGCGCGTCGATCCACTCGCTCCGCAGCGATCCGTTCTCGCGCGCAATGGAACGCGCGGACTCGGTGATCGAGGTCCGCCGGATCTCGTGTCCACCGAAGCGAAACTCAGGGAGATCGGCCATTCCGAGGGACGCGAACGCCTCGTCGTCGCTGACGAGCGCGGTCCTTCCGACCAAGCCGCGGGCGATCGCGCGCGCGCCGACGATCGCCGTAGTCGAAAGTGCCCCTCCCGCACCAATAAACCAGACGCCGATCGCCGAATTCGAGCTCGCCATCGACGTGTCCGTTCGTACAGGGCCCTAGCGGGATCGTCAGAGATCCATCCGCTCGATCTGGGCCCGCGTCCCAGCAGAGTAACGGATTGCCCGCACTCTCGTTTGGCACGGGCGCTGCTGCCGTTCAAGCGCGTGGTCTTGCGCGCTCTACCGGCTGTACCTACGATTTGTGGAAGCCCAAGCTCTAGTGATTCGGATGAAAAGGAGGCTGCTTTGGCCGTCATCGCCAAGGAGCGAGAGTCCCGATCGCGCAAGAAGCGCGCGCCGAACATCCTCGAACAGCTCATCTCCGGCTGCGACGCCGAGAGGGTCGCCGTGCAGTTCATCGATGGGCGAGTCCTCGAGGGCGCGCTGCTCTACAACCCGATCAAGCGCAGCGGAAAGCTGATCAACGTCGACCAGGAGTTCTCGCTCGACTTCGACCCGATCGAGGTGAAGGAGATCAAGGTGCTCGTCGCGCGGTTGCCGACGGCCCCCATCGAACGGGCGGAGCCCAGGAACGAACGCGAGACCCCACGCGCCGTCGAACCCACGGAGGACGACGGGGACGACGACTGACTCGTCGCCTTGCCGACTCTCCTGACGTAGCCTGCTGGTAACGATCGATCGCCTCAGCGTCCGGACGACGGGTGTTGAGGCGATTCTCCCAGGAGCGGCTGGGGCGCACCTGGAACGTCGCTTGCTCTGATCCACCCCCAGGTTTGCGGCACTCTGGTTGGGGTGTCGTTGAACTGACCGAACTCGCTTCACCGACCACGGAGAGTGCAAACCATGTCGAGGGCTTGGCTCAAGTCCGGCATCACCGCGGCGCTCATGCTCGTTGCTGGCGCGTCCGCATTCGCTCACGGCGGCAACTACAAGGGGCCGAGCGACACCGTGCCGCCAAATCTCGGCGGCGGCGGTGACACGACGCCTCCTGGCAACCCCGGCGGCCCGGGCACCCCTGGCCCTGGCGCTCCGACGACTGGCGGCCAGAAGGGCCCGTCGACCGGCGGCGTCCCGACCGGTCCGACGACCGGCGGCACGGGCGGCGGAATGCGGCCGACGTCCGGTGGCCTCGGTGGTCGCCGCGGCGGTGGCGAGGGCTTCGAGCGGTGGGAGTTCTGGTGGGAGCACAACAAGGATCCGTTCCTCGACCTGAAGACGCGACTCGCGAAGGGCACCCCGAGCTCCGGCAGCGGCGGCTTCCTCGCGGCTGGCCGCATGAAGTCCTCGGACGCGATGAGCGCCAACCGTCCCTCGCCGAGCGAGGTGAAGGACAACCTGATCCCCGCCTTCATCGAGGCGCTCAGTGAGACGCACCCCGACATCGTCGACTCGGCGGCGCTCGCCATCGGCCGCACGCTCCGTCAAGAAGACGCCGCGGTCGCGCTCGACACGCTGAAGAAGGCGCTCGGGCACAAGGAGAAGACGGCGCGCGAGGCTTCGACGCTCGCGATGGGCGTGCTCGGCAACGTCGATGCGGTCGAGACGCTGCTCGATCTGCTGAAGGACTCGCAGAAGGGTCGCCAGGCGACCGGCCAGTCGGCCGGCGTCGAGGTGATGGTGCGCGGCTTCGCGGCCGCGGCCCTCGGCATGATCGGCGCGGATGCGGCGATCGACGACCTGAAGAAGACGATCTCCGACCCGAACCTCAACCAGCTCGACACGAAGGCGCTCTCGATCCTCGCGCTCGGGATGATGAAGTCCCGCCATGAGGAGATCGTGACCTTCCTCCTCGCGCTGATGGAGGACCGGTCGCTCAACACCTACGTCCGCGCGCAGGCCCCGATCGCGCTCGGCCGCCTCAACCGCCAGTCCAAGGAAGGTTCGCCGGCGGCGCGCCAGGTGCTGACGACGAAGATCCTGCCGCTGTTCCTCGACGACAAGGCGGACAACGACCTCCGCCGCTCGCTCGCGATCTGCATCGGCATGCTGGCGTCGCTCGACGACGACACGGCCGACGCTTCGATCGAGGCGCTGCTGGGCGCCATCGCGAAGGGCAACGACGACCAGACCCGCCACTTCTCGATCATGGCGCTGGCGGAGATCGGCGCGGGTGACGCCACCCCGGCGAAGCACGAGGCCGCCCACAAGAAGCTCGTCGACTTCTTCGTCCGCGAGCTGCAGCAGCCGAAGCGCATCACCCACCAGCCGTACGGCGCCCTCGGCCTCGCGGTCTACGCGCGCAACCCGAATCTCGCGACGGAAGTGAAGGCGCAGGCGCAGTCGAAGATCCTCGAGGCGTTCAACCAGACCAGCAACCCGTCCTACCAGGGCGCGATGGCCATCGGCGTCGGCTTGCTCGACTACAAGGTCGGCGCCGAGGACCTCTGGCGGAAGTTCGAGGACTCGAACGACCAGCCGCTGAAGGGCTACATTGCGATCTCGCTCGGCCTGATGCGCGTCAACACGAAGGCCGAGAAGTTCCGCGAGCTCATCACGACCAAGGGTCTCGAGCAGAAGTTCCGCCTGCAGCTCGCACGTGCCCTCGGCCTCATGAGCGACACGCAGGCCGTCCCGACCCTGATCGACTATCTCCAGAGCGCGGAGACGCAGGTCGAGACCGCGACGGCGGCCCAGGCGCTGGGTCTCATCGGCGACCGCAGCGCGGTCGACCCGCTCCTCGCGATCCTCAAGAACAAGTCGAAGCAGGCGCAGTCCCGCGGCTTCGCGGCGGTCGCGCTCGGCATCATCGCCGAGAAGACGACGCTGCCGTGGAACGCGGTCTTCTCGGTGAACTCGAACTACCGCGCGAAGGTGAACGCGCTCTCCGAGATCCTCGACATCCTCTGAGCGAGGTCGGATCCCGGAACGGTCGCGGCCGCGCGCAGCGGCCGCGGCCGGAACTCTCGCGACTGATGGCCGGCCCGCCCCTGACGCAAAGGGGGCGGGCCGGGTTCGTCCAGGCTCCGCGGCACGCGGCGACTCACCCCGCCTCGCCCAGCCCTCGCGCCCAGCCCTCGCGCCCGGCACTCGCTGCTGGCGGCCGCCCTCACGACCGTCGCGCGCGCCACAGCGCCGTGACCAGCACCACGGACAGCGCGAACCCGGCGACCCCCCACGCGATCTCCAGCGTCTCGGCGCGACTTGCGACGTCGGCCATCTCCCGCTGCTGCGCGGCGACGTCGGCCGCGCCCGTGGCCGCGCGCGCACGCACGCTGGCATCGCCGCTGCCGGCCGCCACGCGCCCCATGTCGCTCGCCGCGCCCGCCAGGTCGCCCGCCATCCAACGCGTGTAGCCGCGCTGCAGCAGCGTCTCCGCGTCGTCCAGCCCGAGGGCGATCCGCCGGTCGAGCGCCGCCTCGCTCCGCTCGTACCGACCGCGCTGCCGTTCGAGGTAGGCGAGGAGCAGCGTCGCCGTCGCGTCCTTCGGATCGGCGGCCGCCAGCGCCGCGATCGCTTCCTCGAGCTCGCCCTGCGCGACCTGCTCGTTCACCCGCGCGAGATCGACCTCCCCCATCGCGCGCGCCCCGTTCATCGCGCGCCCTCCCGCGCCAGCAGCGCCGCCGCGCGCGCCTCGAGCCGCCGCTCCTGCAGGCGGTCGAACCAGCCGTCGTCGTCATGGACGACGCGCTCGCCGTCGCGGGCGCGACGCACGAAGAACTGCGCCGGCGCCAGCAACCGCGCCGCGAGCTCCTGCAGCGGCTCCGGCCACTCGTCGCGCGGCCAGTCGCACGGCCGCCGCGGCACGCCGCCCTTGCAGCCCCAGACGAGCTGGTTCGCGGTCCCGGGCAGCGACGCCACCACGATCCCGTCGGGGAAGCGCGAGAGGAGCGTCGCCGCCACCGCCTCGGAGACGGGATCGGCGGCGCCGTACCCGAAGACGTTCAGCGCGAGCACGCCGCCGTCGCGCAGCCGCCGCGCGACCGCCGCGAAGAACTCGCTCGACGCGACGTGCGGCGGCACGAATGACTGGTGCGAGTAGCAGTCGACCAGCACGAGGTCGAACGTCGCGTCGGAGTGGTCCGCAAAGGTCCGCGCGTCGAGGCCGCTCGCGATCGAGAGGCGCGGATCGTCGGGCAGCGCGAGATGCGAGCGGCCGAGCGCCACGACCTCCGGGTCGAGCTCGACGCCCGCGATCGAGAGGTCGCAGCGCGGCCCCACGAGCTCCAGCAACTGGCGCGCGTGCGTCCCGGCGCCCATCCCGAGGATCGCGACGCGCAGCTTTCCGTCGCGCACCGCGTCGAGCGCGAGCAGGTTGACGTAGTCGTAGTAGAGGCCGTCGGTCAGCACGCCCTCGTCGGGCGTCAGCGACTGGAACGAGTCGTGCCCCTCGTCGATCGCCAGCACGCGCGCGCCGCCGCAGAGCTCGTCGCGATGGCGCACCTCGAGATGCTGGTAGCGGCTGTCGCGCGCCACCAGGAGCTCGCCGAGCGCTGCGCCCGCCGCCGCCGCGCGGTTGGCCGGCGGCAGCAGCGCCGCCGCCAGCAGCAGGGCCGCGGCGCCGCCCGCGACGCCGCCGGCCACCCGCCGCGACGCGACGAAGAGCGGCACCGCCGAGACCGCCAGCAACGCCGCCGCGAGGAGCTGGGTCCCGCGCGTGCCGAGCGGTTCGAGCAGCAGGTAGCTCGTCGCGAAGCTGCCGGCGATCGAGCCGAGCGTCGCGGCGCCGTAGAGCAGGCCGCTCTGCCGCCCCACCTCCTCCAGCCGCTTCGTCGCGCAGCGCACCAGGAACGGCGGCACCGCTCCCAGCAGCACCACCGGCGGCACGAAGCAGATCAGCGTCGCGAGGAACGAGCCGCGCTGCAGGAATGGATAGGCCGCCTCGAGCGGCAGCCGTTCGGGCAGCAGCGCCCGCGCCACCCACTGCGGCAGCCACGCCGAGAGCGCGACGAGCCCGGCGCCCGCCAGCAGCAGGCCGCCGAGCAGGCCCGGCGACGCGCGGCGGTCCGCGAGCCTGCCGCCGACCATGCTCCCGATCGCGAGTCCGGCCAGCACCAGCCCGATCACGTTGGTCCAGACGAATTGCGCCTGGCCGAACCACGGCGCCAGCGCGCGCGGCGCCGTCATCTCGACGACCAGCACGCCCGCGCCCGACAGGAACGCCGTCAGCCAGTAGGCGAGGAACACGCTCGCGCCCGCCTCCTCGACCCGCTCAGCCGAGGTCGACGCTCACCACCGCGACGTAGATCTCGCCCAGGTTGTTGAAGGGCGGCAGCGACGACCAGCGCAGCACGTCCTCGAGGACCCGCTTCACCGTCCCCTCGAAGCGGACGGTCTCCTTCGCCGCGTCCTCGGCGCCCGCATAGCGATGGATCACCTTGACCGGGCGCGACAGGTCGACGACCGCGTCGTTCAGGTAGATCTCGAAGCCCTTCACCTTCTCGTTCGTGACGACCGTGATCTGGTTCTTCTCGGCGTCGATCGCGGCGTCGACCTTGATGCCGAGCTTCTCCTTCGCCGGGTCGACGTAGGTGATCCGCAGCCAGTGGCTCACCGCGAAGTCGCGGTTGTCCGTGTCGATCGCGATCTTCTTCGGCGCCCACGCCTTCGGGTGGTCGGTGATCCACGTCACGAAGCCCGCGTCGTCGAGCGCGTCGCGGTGCTCGAGCACGTAGCCCTCGAGCGCCTTGTTCGCCTCGAAGAACTCCTTCGACTCCGCGCCGACGAAGAGCAGCGGCGTCCCGCCGCAGTTCCCGAAGTCGACCTGCTGCGGCGGCGCGCCGCGCACGATCGCGCCGGTCTGCATGCCGGCGTAGCGCGCGCAGTAGAGCAGCGCCGCCGCGCCCGACGTTCCCGAGCCGTCGACGAAGATGCGGCTCGAGTCGTAGTTGACGTTCTTGAAGATGAACTCGCGGAGGCTGTTGAAGGCCCACTGCGCCCCTTGCGGCGTGTCCCAGGCGGGCCGCGACCAGGAGACGTTGTCGGCGCCGCGCAGCGGGAGGTCCATCACCGGGCAGACGACGATCGCCTTGGCGAGGAACTCCTTCGAGTAGGTCGCCGTCGCCCACGCCTTGACCTTGTCCTGGATCGCCTTCGTCTTCGCGAGGTCCTTCGCCGCCTTCACCTCGGCGTCGATCGGGTGGAGCGCCAGCACGACCGGATAGGCGACCTTGGCGAAGTCGTTCGGCAGCGAGACGAACGCCTTCAGCTTGTTGTCGAAGGCCGGCCCGAGCTCCTTCGCGCTCTCGCTCAGGTCGAACGGGCTCGGACTCTCCGCGAGCTTCAGGTCGGCGCGCCCCGCCGGGATCACCGGCTTCTCGACCATGACGCCGCGCTTCATGATCTCGCGCCAGTCGTCGACGGCCAGCAACGCGTCGCCGAACTTCCCATCCTTGGCGATCTTGCTCGACTCGGCCAGCAGCTTCTCGAGCTCCTTCTGCGCCTTGTTGAGCTTCTCCTCTTCGACGAGGCCGTAGTACGTCCGCACCATCTTCGACAGCTTGTCGACGTTGCCGGTCCCCATCGTCGCCGCGGCGCCCTGGGTCGGAGACGCCCACGCCGCCGCGACCGCGACCAAGCTGCACGTCAGCGCGCCGCCCAGGATCGAAGCACGGATCATCGAGCTCTCCATCGACCTGCCACCCCCGCAGCGAGGCCCCGCGCGATCGCGATCAAATGGTGATCCAGCAAGGGTTTGCGGAGGCTAGGGGGCATCTCGCGCAGTGTCAACGAGCCGCCCCCCGAGTGCCCCCGCACCAACGTCCTGATAGCCGGCCGTCAACGCGTCGCGAGGCCCGCGAGGCAGAGCTCGCGGTAGAAGCGCAGCCGCGGTCGCGACGGATCGATCGCCAGCGCGCGCGCGAACGAGTCGGCCGCTGCGCGCGCGTCGCCGTCGTCGCGCAGCGCGAAGACGCCGAGGTTCTCGCCGCCGTCGGCCGACCCGGCGCCGAGCGCCCGCTCGAAGAGCTCGCGCGCCTCCTTCCGCTCGCCGCGCGCGTGGCGCAGCAGCCCGTAGTCGTTCAACAGTTGCGCGTCGTCGGGCAGCGCGGCGAGCCCCGCCTCGTAGGCCGCCGCCGCGCGCTCGAGATCGCCGAGCGAGCGATGGCAGAGCGGCACCCCGAGGTGCGCCCAGCCGTTCCACGGATCGCGCGCGAGGACCTGCTCGTAGAGCGGCAGCGCGTCGGCGAACTTCCGCGCCCGCGCGCGCGCGACCGCGACGCCGATCAACCCGTCGAGCGCCTCCTTCGTCGCCTCGCCCCGCTTGCCGAGCAGCGTCGTGAAATGGACCAGCGCCTCCTCGGCGCGGCCGTCGACGAGGAGCGCGCGCCCGAGATAGCCGCGCGCCCGCTCGCCGAAGCGCGCGTCGTCGATGCAGGACGCCAGATCCTCGGCCGCGCCCGCGCCGTCGCCCATGAAGAGGCGCGTCGCGCCGCGGTAGTAGCGGAACGCGGGCTCGGCGCCGTGCGAGTCGAGGAGCCGCGAGTAGAGCGAGAGCTTCGTCTCGAACGCCGTCTCCCCGAGCGCGTCCCACGCGAGGAAGCAGACCTCGTAGGGGTCGCCGCCCGACTTCACCGCCTCGAACGCGAGCGCCTGCGCCGCCGCGCCGTCCTTGCGCGACGCCGCGATCCGCAGCTCCTCGACGACCGCCTCCTTCGCCGGCAGGTCGCCGCGCGCCACCATCGCCGCGATCACCTCGCGCGCCGGCTCGACGCGGCCGCGCAGCGCGAGGAATCGCACCAGCTCGCTCGCGAGCGGACGGCGTTGCGCGCGCCCCGCTTCGGCGTCGCCCGACGCGGCGATCGCCTCGCGCAGCGTCGCCTCCGCCTCCGCCTCGCGGCCGAGCAGCACGTGGCAGCTCGCGATCCCGATCGCCGTCGCGACGTCGAGCGCAGGATCGCCCGCGCGCGCCGCGCGGTAGGCGGCCAGCGCCTCCTCGAGCACGCCGCGCTGCAGCGAGCGGCCGAACTCCGACGTCGCCTCGAGCTCGCCCGCGCGCACCCGCAGCACGCCGGCCAGCTCGAGCTCGAGCGCCGGCGAGGGCGCGCTCCGCAGCTCGTCGCGCACGCGGTTCTCGGCGTCGGCGCTGCGACCCTGCACCAGCAGCTCGGCCACCTCGTCGGCGAGCGCGCTCGCGCCGGCTCCCGCTCCCGCCTTCGCGGCCGGCGCTTCCTGCGCCGCCTCGCCCGTCCCGCCCGCTCCGAATCCCGCGGCCAGCGCCACGACCGCAGCGGCGACGCCCCTCGTGCGCCGCGCCGTCCCGTTCCTGGTGTTCACGTCGTCTCTCTCCTGCCCGGTCCCCGCCGACCGAGCTCTTCGAGCAGGCGCCGATTATTGGCGAAGCCGAGCTGTTCCGGTAACCGGTCGAACCCGAAGAAGGCCGCCTCCTCGGCGTCATCCCCCGCGGCGAGGCTCCCCCCCACCGGCCGCGCGAGGTAGGCGACCACCAGCCCGCGCCGTCGCGGATCGTCGTCGTTGCAGAGCACGTCGAGCAGCCCGACGATCTCGATCGCGAGGCCGGTCTCCTCGCGCACCTCGCGCAGCGCCGCCGCCTGCGGCGTCTCGTCGATCTCGACGTAGCCGGCCGGCAGCGTCCAATGGCCGCGGAACGGCTCGAGGCGGCGGCGCACCAGCAGGATCGTCTTCTCCTGCATCACGGCCGCGACCGCGCCGACCGTCGGATGGATCCAGACGACGTGCTGGCAGGCGGGGCAGGAACGGCGCATGCGCCCCTCGATCTCGCGATCGACGAGGCGCGTCCCGCAGCGCGAGCAGAACTTCTCCGCCAGGTCGTGGCGCACGTTCTTGCCACCTCGCTCCCGCCGCCGCAAAGAGCCGTTCGTCCGGCTCCGCGGCGGCGCGACTATCATCCCGCCCCGATGAGGCGCGTCCATCTCCTCGGCTCGACCGGCAGCATCGGGCAGACCGCCGAGCGGGTGCTCGGCGAGCTGCACGCCACCCATCGCGTCGTCGGGCTCGCGTCGGGCCGCGGCGGCCCCGCCTTCCTCGCGCAGATCGAGCGGCTGCAGCCCGAGGCGGTCGCCGTCGCCGACGACGCCGGAGCGGAGGAGGTCGAGCGGGCGCTCGCGGGCCGGACGATCCGCGTGCTCGGCGGTCGCGACGCGCCGGCGCGCCTCGTCGACGAGCTCGCCGCCGACGTCGTGCTGAACGGCATCACCGGCGCGCGCGGCCTCGCCGCGAGCTTCGCGGCGCTCCGCCTTGGCGCCGACCTCGCGCTGGCCAACAAGGAGTCGATGGTGATGGCGGGCCCGCTGCTCGCCCGCGCCGCCGCCGCGTCGGGCGGCCGCATCCTCCCGGTCGACAGCGAGCACAGCGCGATCTTCCAGTGCCTCCACCGCGAGCCGGCGCGCTCCGTGCGCCGCATCCTCCTCACCGCGTCGGGCGGCCCGTTCCGCACGACGCCGGCGGCGGAGCTCGCGCGCGTCACGCCCGCGCAGGCGCTGCGCCACCCGACCTGGAACATGGGCTCGAAGATCACGATCGACTCGGCGACGCTGCTCAACAAGGCGCTCGAGGTGATCGAGGCGCGCTGGCTCTTCGGCCTCGGCGCCGACCGCATCGCGGTCGTCGTCCACCCGCAGTCGATCGTCCACTCGCTCGTCGAGTTCGTCGACGGCTCGATCCTCGCGCAGATGGGCGTCCCCGACATGGCGGTGCCGATCCGCTTCGCGCTCGCCTATCCCGAGCGCGTCACGACGCGCGACTCCTACTTCGACCTCGAGCGGTGGAAAACCCTCACGTTCGAGGAGCCCGACTACGACCGATTCCCCGGCCTCGGGCTGGGGTTCCGCGCGGCGCGCGCCGGCGGGACCGCCGGGGCGGTGCTGAACGCCGCGAACGAGGTCGCCGTCGCCGCCTTCCTGGCCGGCGACCTCCCGTTCGACCGCATCGCTCCCGCGGTCGAGGCGGCGCTCGATCATGTCCCGCACGTCGCCGAGCCGACGTTGGAGCAGGTACTCGCGGCCGACGACGCGGCGCGAGCGGAGGCCACTGCATGCTGTCGCTGACCCTGCTCGCCGGCCTGCGCGACTGGCTCGCGGACGCCGCGGGCAACGCGGGTTTCTGGCTCTTGGCCGGCGGCGGCATCGGCCTCGTGATCTTCGTCCACGAGCTCGGCCACTTCCTCGTCGCGAAGAAGTGCGGCGTGCGGGTCGAGGCGTTCGCGATCGGCTTCGGGCCGCGCCTGATCGGCTTCAAGCGCGGCGACACCGAGTACCGCCTCGGCCTGATCCCGATCGGCGGCTACGTGAAGATGGCGGGCGACAACCCCGGCGACGCGCTGCAGGGCGACGGCGGCGACCTCCCGAGCAAGAGCGTCGGCGCCCGCTTCGCCATCTACGCGGCCGGCGTGGTGATGAACCTGCTCTTCGCGTTCATCGTGCTGCCGATCGTGCTCGCCGTCGGCGTCCAGTTCCACGACACGACGATCGGCTCGGTGCAGGCCGGCGGCCCGGCGTGGCGCGCCGGCCTCCAGAAGGGCGACGAGATCGTGGTCGTCGCCGACCATCGCGTCGACGACTTCAACGACCTGATCGCCGAGGTCGCCCTCTCCGGCCCCGAAGGCGTCACGATCGAGCGGCGCCGCCGCGGCGCCGCCGAGTCGGACACCGACCACGTCGTCGTGATCCCCGAGTACGACCGCTCGCAAGGGCGCTTCGTCATCGGTGTCGGGCCGGCCCTCTCGCCCACCTTCGAGGTGCTCTCCGACGGCGCGGCCGCGCGCGCCGGCATCACCAGCTCCGACCGCATCGTCGCGTTCGACGGCAAGCCGGTCGACGGCGTCGACCAGTTCGAGCAGCTCCGTTCGGAGAACCGCGCGCGCGTCGTCACGCTGCGCGTCGCCGCGGCCGACGGCACGGAGCGCGACGTGCGCGTCGAGCCGCGCCTGAGCCCGGTCGTCTCGTCGGTGGTCGGCATCAAGCCGTTCCAGGGCCGCGTGAAGGCCGTGCGCGGCCGCGCCGAGCTGCCCGACTTCCTGCGTCCCGGCGACGACCTCGTCGCGCTCGCCCGCAAGGAGGGCGACGGTCCCGCGACCGCGGTCGCCCCGATCGCCGACGGCGAGGAGTTCGCGAAGGCGCTCGCGCTCGTCGCCGAGCTCGGCGCGCAGGCGCGCCTGCTGGTGCGGCGCGACGACGCGACGGTGGAGCTCGCGCTGCCGGCCGGCGCCGACGCCCGCCTCGCCGCCGACGTCGCGCTCACGCTCGAGCCGCCCGGCCGGCGCATCCGCGTCGTCGCCGACTTCCCCGCGCAGCGCGCCGGCATCACCAGCGGCAGCGAGGTCGTCAAGGTCAACCAGGTCGCCGTCGCGAACTGGGACGAGATCAAGGAGCGCGTCGAGAAGGCCGCGCCCAAGGAGCCGGGCGCTCCGGCCGAGCCGCTCGTCTTCACGGTGATGACGGAGGGCCGCGAGGCGACCTTCGCCGTCACGCCGCGCGTCGAGCAGCCGCCCGTCGATTTCGGGCTGGCCGCTTCGATCGCGATGGTCGAGCGCTCCTATCCGCTGCTCGAGGCGGTGCGCGTCGGCGTCTCGTCGGCGGGCTACATGCTGAAGAACGTCTACCTGACGCTGAAGAAGATCCTCACGCGCGACGTCGCGCCGAGCAACCTCTCCGGGATCATCACGATCGCCTACGTCACGCGCTCGCTGGCCGAGTCGGGCGTCGCGACGCTCTTCTTCTTCCTCGCCGTCCTCTCGCTCAACCTCGCCTTCCTCAACCTGCTGCCGATCCCCGTGCTCGACGGCGGCCACCTCTTCTTCCTCGTCGTCGAGAAGGTGAAGGGATCGCCCGTCAGCGAGCGGGTGATGGGCTTCTCGCAACTCGTCGGCGTCGTGCTGGTGGTCGCCTTGCTCCTCTTCGTCACCTACCACGACCTGCGCCGCTTCATCATGTTCATCGGCTAGCGGCGCGCGCATGGCGTCCAAGCCCGCCGCCTTCGCCGCGCTGCTGCGCCTCTCGCTCGCGCCGACCGTCGTCGCCGACCTCGCGGCCGGCATCGCGCTGGCGCTCGCGGCGCAAGGCGGCGGACCGACGCTCGGCCGCGCGCTCCCGGTCGCGCTCCTGCTCTTCTGCGGCGGCATGGCGCTGAACGGCTTCGTCGATCGCGACCACGACGCGCAGCACCGCCCGTCGCGCCCGATCCCGTCGGGGACGATCGCGCCCGCCGTCGCGCTCCTCCTCGCGCTCGCCTGCCTCGCCGGCGCGCCGCTGGTCGCGCGCGCGCTGCTGCCGGGCGACGCCGCGTGGAAGGTCGCCGCCGCGATCGCCGGCGCGATCGTCGCCTACCACACGCCGCTCAAGCGCAACGGCGTCGTCGGCCCGCTGCTGCTCGGCGCGATCCGCGCGGGCGACCTGCTGATGGGCGCCGTCGCGGTGGCCGGCCTCGCGCGCGGCGTCGCGGTCGCGTGGCCCGTCGCCGCGTGCCACGGCCTCTACGTCGTCGGCGCCTCGCTCGTCGCGCACGAGGAGGACCGCATCCCGCGCGTCGGGCGCGCCCGCTTCGGCGTCGTGCTCGCCTGGACCGCGGTGGCCGCGAACCTGCTGGTCCTGCTGCTGCTCGGGCACCACGTCGGGATCGCGGCGCTGGTCGCCGCGTGGGAGCTGGTCACGCTGCGCATGTCGCTCGTGCTCTTCCGTCCCGGCGCGCCGGGACGCGTCCCGATGTCGTCCTTCGCGCGCCTCCTCCTCTCGCGTCTGCCGCTGCTGCCGATGGCCGCGGCGTTCGCGGCCGGCGGCGACGACCTCGGCGTGCTCGCGCTCGTCGCGTTCTGCCTCGTCTTCGTGCTGGTCCGTTTCATCCCGCCCACCTGAACGGAGCCTGCGTGCGACACGGGATGTGGCTGGTCGTCGTCGGGATCGCCGCGCTGATCGCGTGGCGCGTCTGCGCGGTCGTCGCGTCGGGCCACGACCTCCACGCGATCGAGGTCGCCGCGCGCGCGAAGGCGTCGGAGATCCTGCGCGCCGAGCTCGCGCGCGCCGCCGCGCCGCCGCCGGACGCGGCCATCGCTCCCTACGAGTTCCTCGCGACGCTGGTGGCGGAGGGGCGCGTCTCCGGCCTGACGCGCGTCGCCGGCGGCGCGCGCGATCTCTGGCGCGCGGGCGACTACCTCTTCCACGTCCGCCTGCTGAACAAGCTCGACCGCCCGCTGCTGCGCCCGCCGGACGACCTGCGCGCGGAGCCCGGACTCGGGCTGAAGTTCGAGCTCTGGGCGTGGCCCGCCGAGCGCCACCAGACGTCGCTCGCCCTCTTCTTCGCCAGCACGTCGGGCTTCCTGCTGCAGGGCGACAACGGCCTCCATGCCGGCACGCGCGCGCGGCCGGAGGAGGGCGACGCGTCCCCGGTGCGCGACGTCGAGGCCGCGCCGGGCGGCGCCGGCAAGCACTGGATCACGCTCGAGCAGGCCGCGCGCCGCTGATCGGCGCGCCAGCGCGCGCGCGTCGCGGCTCAGTAGAAGCTGGCGTAGAGCGCGACGATCCGGTCGGAGAGCGCCTTCTCGCCCGCCTCCGCGCGCCGCTGGAAAAGGCGCTCGCCGAGCTGCGCGTCGTCGAAGAAGGCGACCGTGTCGATCGCCTCGCGCCGGAACGCGGCGGGCCGGCCCGAATCGAAGATCCGCGCGAAGAGCCGCTCGGCGCAGCGCGCCTGCTCGTCGGGCGCCATCCCCTTCAGCACGCCGCGCAGCGCGTCGAGCAGCGCCAGCTCCGCCTTCGCCGTCGGCGCGCGCTCGAGCGCCTCGACCAGCGCCGCGCCGGCGCCCGGCCCGAGCGCCTGCACGTGGGTCGCGGCGAGGTTGGAGAGCCAGCTCCGCTCGCCGGCGCGCCGGTCGTCGCCGCTCCCCGCCGCGAGGATCCGCTGCACGAAGCGCGGCGCGTCGGCCGGGTCGTGGTACTCGCGCAGGCCGCCGAGCAGGTTGCCCTCGTCGCTGCCGCTCGCGAGCGGCTCGCCGTCGAGCCGCGCGCGCAGCAGCGGCGCCGTCGCCGGATCGTGGAGCACCTCGCACAGGAAGACGGTCGCCTCGCGCAGCGCGCTGCCGTAGCCGTGCGCGACGCGGTCGCGCCACGGCGCCACCGCCTCGTCGCGGCCGCGGCGGTAGAGCTGCTCGCACGCGGTGCGCGCGACGATCGGATCGGCGTCGGCCGCGAGGCGGGCGAGGAGCGCGTCGACCGCCTCCGACGCCTCGCCGCGCCGCCCGAGCCCCAGCGCCAGCGCGAGCTCGCGCCGCATGTCGCCCGTCGCGTGGTCGACGAGGCGGCGCGCGACGTCGAGCGGCAGCGGCGCCGCGGCGTCGCGGAAGACGGTCACGGCGAGGAGCACGCGCTGCTCGTCGCCGCTGTCGAGCTCCGCGCGCGCCGCCGCGAAGCCGCGCTCGTCGCCGATCGCCAGCAGCGCGAACATCGCGTTCTGGCGCACCAGCAGCGCCTTCGCGCCGAGGTGGCGCGCGCACGCGTCGGCGCAGCCGGCCATGCGCCGCATCCCGACCTGCTGGAGGAAGGGCAGCGCGTCGCCCTCGTCGTTCGCCGCGAGGAAGGCGTCCATCGCCGCGACCGTCCCGAGCTCCTCGCTCTGCACGATCTCGCGCATCGCCGTCGTCGCGATCGCGCGGCGCGCGTCGCCGCTCAGCTTCAGCATCACCGCGTCGGTCGCCTCGTCGCGCGGGAACTTCGCCAGCGCGCGGATCGCCGCGAGCTGCAGGTGCTCGTGCTCCGGCGGCGCGAGCTCGGCGAGGCGGCGCAGGAACGGCAGCGCCGACGGATCGCCCACTTCGCCGAGCGCGTCGACGTAGCGCTGCGCCAGCAACGGCGAGCCGACGACCACCCGCTCGTAGCGCTCCATCAGGAGCGCCGCGAGGCGCGCGCGGTCGTCGGGGAGGTGGCGCAGCGTCCACCAGAAGACGTCGGGCGGGCACCACTCGAGACGCGTCGCGCAGCGCGCCACCGGATCGGCCAGCACCGCCGGCTGCAGCGCGGCGAGCGGCGGATGGAGCGCGGGCAGGGCGTTGGCGAACGCGTAGGGCTCGAGCTCGGCCGGCGGCGGCCGGCGCGGATCGCGCTTCGGCCAGAGCGCGACGGCCAGCAGCGCCGCGGCGGCCGCGACCACGAGGAGGGGCAGGAAGCGTCTCATGCGAGGAGGCGCATCGTAGGATGGCTCGCACGATGACGCTTCCACGCTGGCTCCCGCTCCTCTGCGCGTCGATCGCGACGCTCGGCCCGGCTGCGACGCGGGCCCGGCCTGCAACCGCCGCGCCGCGCCAGGACGAGGCAGGGAGCCAGCCCGCCGACGCGGCCACCGCGGCCGAGCGCGAGTGGCAGAAGATCACCGACGAGCTGACGCCGAAGCTCGTGCGGCTGCGCGCGCTGCCCGAGGAGCAGCGCAAGAAGGAGACGCTCGCCGCCGAGCTCGCCCGCATCGAGGAGTTCGTCCGCAAGCACGAGTCGCGCGACCCCGACGCCGCCGCGTCGGCCCGCATCTACCTCGCGCGCGAGCTCCTGTGGCGCGCGCTCGGCCGCGACTTGGAGGCGGCCGCGCTCCTCCGCGAGGTCGCCGGCTCGGCGAAGGGCGGCGCGGTCGCCGGCGTCGCCGCGATGAACGGCGGCGAGATCCTCCTCAAGCAGGGCGACGAGCCCGGTCTCGTGGCGCTGCGCCGCCTCTACGCCGCGCGGCCCGACGCCGACGCGCTCTGCGTCGCCGCGCTCGACGGCCTCTGCCGCCAGGTCCGCCTCCAGCCGGGTCGCCCCTTCCCGGCGCTCGACCTCCACGACCTCGCCGGCAAGCCGATCGAGGCGGCCACGCTGCGCGGGAAGCTGGTGGTCGTGCTCGCCTTCAACGTCGAGGCGCCGGCCGCCCGCGGCGCCCTCGAGCTGCTCGCGAAGTCGGTCGCGGCGCTGGCCGATCCGGCGATCCAGCCGCTCGGCCTCTCGCTCGACCGCGACCGCGCCCGGCTCGGAAAGGTGCTCGCCGAGCTGCCGGTCCAGTTCCCGGTCGACTGCGCCGGCTCGGAATGGCAGTCGCCGTCCGTCAAGGCGCTCGGCCTGACCCAGATCCCGGCGACGATCGTCGTCGATCCCAAGGGGACGATCCTCTTCAGCAAGCTCGGCGCCGTCGCTCCCGACGACCTCCAGCCGCTGCTGGCCGGCTTCCTGGCGCACCTGCGCCGCCAAGGCGACCTGCCGCCCCGGTGAACCGGGCCGCCCCCCGGGCGCGCCACCCTGGAAATCCTCCGGAGCGGCGATACCATCCCCGCCCTTCCCGCTAGAGCGGGCCGACCGTTGGACCTGACCCGATTCTTCCCCGACCCGCCCCCGGAGTGGCGCCTCCATGAAGAACGTTCGGAACTTCTGCTGCGCAGTCCTCGCTGCCGCACTTCTCGCTGGCTGCGGCTCGACCGTTGGCGGCAACGACTCGAGCGCCACGTGGTGGAAGAACAACATGCGCGGCTACTGGTACGTCCTCAAGCGGGACGCGACCGACATCTACCGCGGCGTCGACCGTCACTTCTTCAACTACGACTGGGACGATCCCAACCTGCAGTGACGCTGCCGCCTAGGCCGTCCCGCAGCGCCGCGACGACGCGTTCCGGAACCGTTCCGGGCGCGTCGTCGGCGTCGATCCACCGGATCTCGGGGAACTGGCGGAACCAGTTGTCCTGACGGCGGACGAAGGTCGCCGTGTCCGCGATGACCCGCTCGCGGCATCCGGCGAGCGTCCCGCCGACGCGCACCATCTCGACCACCTCGCGATAGCCGATCGCCTCGCCCGCGACCGGACCGAGCGCGTCGGCGGCCAGCAGCGCGCGGACCTCGTCGACGAGCCCGTCGGCGAACATCCGGTCGATCCGCTCGACCAGCCGCCGGCGCAGCGCCGCGCGCGACCAGCGGATCCCGACGACGACCGCCCGTCCGGCGATCGGGCAGCGCGTCTCCTGCTTCTGCCACTCCGAGAGCGGGCGCCCCGTCGCGCGGACGACCTCAAGCGCCCGCGCGATCCGCTTGCGGTCGTTCGGGTGGAGGCGCGCCGCGGTCGCGGGATCGAGGCGCGCGAGCGCCGCGTGGCCGGCCGGCGCGCCGTCGCGATCGAGTTCGCCCGCCACCGCCGCCCGCAGCTCGGGCGCGATCGGCGGCACTTCGGAGAGGCCGCGCAGCAGCGCCCGCAGGTAGAGGCCCGTCCCGCCCACGAAGAGCGGCACCCGGCCGCGCGCGCGGATCGCGGCGACCGCCGCCACCGCCGCGCGCACGAAGTCGCCGGTGGAGAAGCGCGCCCGCGGATCGACGAAGCTCGTCAGCGCGAAGCGCGAGGGCGCCAGCTTGTCGGTGCCGCGGTCGAGGCCGCGGTAGACCTTCATCGAGTCAAGCGACAGGAGCTCGACCGGCAACGCGTCGGCCGCCGCCAGCGCCGCGCGCTTCTTGCCCGACGCGGTGCAGCCGACCAGGAAGGCGAGCGGGCCCGCCTCGCTCCCGCCGCCGTCACTCGTCGTCGTCGTCGGCCTCCTCCTTCGGGCGGAGGATCGAGAGCGCGCTGTTCGCCTCGCGCAGGTGGGAGCCGAGGCGCGCCTCGAGGTCGGCGTGGGTGAGCGCCATCGCGGCGGAGACGAGGTCGTCGATCTCGATGCCGCGGAAATGGCCGCTCGCCAGCGCGCCGGCCAGCGACTCGACCGAGTTGAAGGCGCGGACGTAGCGGCCGAGGAAGCGGTTGCGCGCCAGCTCGAAGTCCTCGCGCGCCACGCCATCGCGCCGCGCCGCGGCGAGCGTCGCGTGCAGCTCGGCCGCGAGGCGGTCGGGCTCGTCGGTCTCGCCGCCGAGGATCGTGAAGCCGAAGTCGTGCTCGCCCGTGTACGACGCGTCGAACGAGTCGTCGATCAGCCCGCTCTCGTAGAGGCGCTCGTGGCGCGGCGAGCTCTCGGAGAAGAGCACGTCGAGCAGCAGGCGCGTCGCGAGGTCGCGCTTGAGCCAGTCGCGCGGGTCGGTCGGGAGGTCGGCGTCCTTGAAGCCCAGCGCCATCTGCGGCCGCGACACGGCGAAGGGCTGCTCGTGGCGCTTGCGCTGGATCGCGGCGGGCTCATCGATGCGGGGCCGCGTCCACTTCGCGCCGCCCTCGAAGCGCAGCGACGCCATCGTCCGCTCGGCGACGTCGGCCGCGCGCGCGTGGTCGAAGCCGCCGCCGCCCGCGACCAGCACCATGTTGAGCGGGTGGTAGAAGGCGCGATGGCAGCGGTAGAGCAGGTCGGGCGTGATCGCGCGGATCGACTCGACCGTGCCGGCGATGTTGATGCGCACCGGGTGGCGCGCGTAGAGCGACTCGAGCAGGTTGAAGAAGACGACCCAGTCGGGGTCGTCGTCGTACATCCGGATCTCCTGCGCGATGATCCCCTGCTCCTTCGCCACGCTCTCCGCGGTGAACCACGGGTCGAAGACGAAGCGGATCAGCGTCTCGAGGTTCTCCTCGAAGCGGTCGGCGCAGGCGAAGTGGTAGGCCGTCTTGCCGAACTCGGTGCCGGCGTTGCAGCTCGCGCCGCGCGAGGAGAAGCGCAGCGAGACGTCGCCCGCCTTGTCCTCGAAGAGCTTGTGCTCCAGGAAGTGGGCGATGCCGTCGGGCACCGATTCGAGCGCGCCGCCCGCCGACGGGACGCGCGAGTCGAGCGAGCCGTAGTGGGTCGCCAGCATCCCGAAGGCGCGGGTGAAGCCGGGCCGGGGATTCAGCACGAGCGTCAGCCCGTGCGGCAGCTTGCCGCGCAGGAGCGTCTCGCCGATCGAGTTCGGGATGGCGTCGAGCTGCATCGTCTCACGCGCCTGCGGGGCGCGCCTCCCCTTGCAGGCAGAAGTCGACCTCGGCCGGCCCGATGCGGCGCGCCGCCGCGTGCACGTCGGCCGCCGTGACCGCGTCGACCGACCGCGCGATCTGGTCGAGCGTCCGCACGCGCCCGGTCGCGAAGCTCGCGTCGAGCGACTCCATCATGCTGCTCGGCGAATCGACGAGGCTGCGCGTGCCGGCGACGATCAGCCGCTTGGTCTGCTCGAGCTCCTCGGCGTTCGGCGGCGCCGCGGCGAGCGAGGCGATCTCCTGCTCGACGAGCGCGCGGACCTGGTCGCGCGCCGCGGCATCGATGCCGCACGACGTGTAGAGGACGCCGCGCAGCCGGTCGAGCGACGCCGACGCGAAGTAGGCGAGGCTGTGCTTCTCGCGGACCGTCTGGAAGAGGCGCGAGTGGAAGCCGCCGCCCAGCACGCCGGCGTAGACGCGCAGCGCGTCGAACTGCCGCTCGTCGAGGTCGGCGAGGTCGACCCGGCGCCCGCCGACCAGCTTGCTCTGGGAGACGTCGTCCTCCTCGACGACCAGGCGCGGTGACGACGGCGCACCGCTCGCGCGCGGCGCCGCGGCCGGCGGCGGCGCGGCACCCGCGGGATTCGAGCTCCCCTCGGGCACCAGCTCCTCGACCAGCCGCGCGACCTCGGCCGGCGAGAAGTCGCCGACCGCGAACGCGCGCATCGGGCAGGCGAGCAGCTCGCGGTGGGCCGCGACCGCCGCCGGCGAGGTGAGCGCGTCGCACTCCTCCACCGTGCCGAGCACCGGCCGGCCGTACGGCTCGCCCGGGAACATCAGGTCGAGCAGGCGCTGGAACGCGAACGACATCTTGTCGTTGTAGAGCGCCTCGATCTCGCGACGGTGGTTCAGCTTCTCCTGCTCGAAGACCGCGGCCGGGAAGGCGCCGCCCTCGAGCCGCGGCTCGTGCAGCAGTTCGCGCGCGTGCCGCAGCGCCGGCCCGAGGAGGCGCGGCCGGCCTGGCAGGAAGCGCTCCTCCACCGTCTCGAGCCGGAACGCGACGATCTGCTCGTCGCCGAGCTTGTAGGCCGAGCTGGTCCAGATCGCGCCGAAGAGCCCCTCGAAGGCGCGCGAGACGGCAGCCATCGTCGGCAGGCTCCGCGAGCCGCGCCGCAGGAGGTTGGGGACGAGCGCGCGGGCGGCGTTCCGCTCCGAGCTCGGCACGCGGAAGTGGAGGCGCAGGACGCGCGTCTTCCACTTCTTCGTCGGCAGGACGAAGAGGTCGAGGCCCGACCGGGTGCGCACGTGATCGAAGTCGCCGGCCTTCTCGCTCGAACCGTCCGTCATCGGGCAGCCGCTTCCTCGGGGGGGCAGGGGCGCGGATCATAGGCCGCGGCGCGCGCGACTCGTGCACGCCTCTCCCCGACGGAGCTTCCGGTGCTCGAGTTCGCGCGCGGCAGGACGACGCTGATCGGCATGGTCCACCTCCGCGCGCTGCCGGGCGCGCCACGGCCCGCGCCGTGGAAGGAGCTGCTCGCGGCGGCGCTGCGCGACGCGGCGACCTGGGCGCGCGGCGGCGCCGACGCCCTCCTGGTCGAGAACTTCGGCGACCAGCCGTTCCACGGCGACACCGTGCCGCCGATCACCGTCGCGGCGATGGCGCGCGCGCTCGGCGAAGTGCGGCGCGCCGTCGACCTCCCGCTCGGCGTCAACGTGCTGCGCAACGACGCGGCGGCCGCGGTTTCGCTCGCCGCGGCGTTCGAGCTCGACTTCGTGCGCGTCAACGTCCACGCCGGCGTCGCCGTGACCGACCAGGGGCTCCTCGCCGGCCGCGCCGACGCGACGCTGCGATTGCGGGCCCACCTGCGCTGCGCCCCGCGGCTGCTCGCCGACCTGCGCGTCAAGCACGCGGCGCCCCTCGTCACGCGGCCGCTGCTCGACGAGGCGCGCGAGCTCTTCGAGCGCGCGGGCGCCGACGCGCTGCTGCTCACCGGACCGGCGACCGGCCGCCCGCCCGACCTCGCCCCGCTCGCCGCGCTGCGCGAGGCGCTGCCGCGCGCCCCGCTCCTCCTCGCCAGCGGCGTCGACCCGGAGCTGCTGCGCGCCGCGCACGGAACGGTCGCCGGCTGTATCGTCGGCACCGCCGCGAAGAAGGGCGGCCGCATCGAGGCGCCCGTCGATCTCGCCCGCGTCCGCGCGCTCTCGCGAGCGTGCCGCGGACCGTGACGCGCGCGCGCTCCTTGCGTCCGCCGGACAGCAGAGGTATTCGACTCCGCTTCCGACCCCACCCTGGACCACCCCCGACGCGATGAGCGACCTCGCGCCCGACTGCTACGACTCCCGCGCCTTCGACGGCGAGATCTGCCCGATCCTGCCGACGGCGATCGATCCCGACGCGATGTCCGTCGTCCGCCGCCTCCTCTCGGCCGGCCACCGCGCCTACTTCGTCGGCGGCTGCGTCCGCGATCTGCTGCTGGGCGTCGCGCCGAAGGACTTCGACATCGCGACCTCGGCGCGACCGCGCCAGGTGAAGAAGCTCTTCCGCAACGCGCGGATCATCGGCCGGCGCTTCCGGCTCGTGCACGTCCTCTTCCACGGCAACAAGCAGATCGAGGTGTCGACGTTCCGCCGCGACCCCAACGAGGGCGGCGGCGGCGACGCGTCCGAGGGGTCGGAGGGCGGCGACTTCGGCGAAGCGCAGCAGGAGGGCGGCGAGGTCCGCGCCGACGACGGCGACGACGGCGACGAGGACCTCCTCATCCGCGAGGACAACGTCTACGGCTCCGAGGGCGAAGACGCGCTGCGGCGCGACTTCACCATCAACGGCCTCTTCTACGACGTGCAGAACGAGGAGGTCGTCGACTACGTCGGCGGCGTGCCCGACGTCCGCCGCCGCACGCTGCGCACCATCGGCGACCCGTCGCGTCGCCTGCGCGAGGATCCCGTCCGCATCCTGCGCGCCGTCAAGTTCTCGACGCGGCTGCGCCTCTCGCTCGATCCGCTGCTGGCCGCCGCGATGGCCGACCACCACGAGGACCTCACCCGGAGCGCGCCGCCGCGCGTCTTCGAGGAGATCCTCCGCATCCTCGGCGGCGTCGCGCCCGACCGCGCGGTCGAGGTCCTCGTCGGGCTCGGAGTGTTCCGCGTCCTCTTCCCGGAGATGCGGCTCGGCACCCACGACGGCGCGCCCGACCCGAAGCTCGCGCGCCTGCTCGCGCGGCTGCGGACGATGGCCGAGATCGACCGCGGCCGGCGCTCGCTGCCGACCGCGCTCTACCTCGCCGTCCTCTTCTGGGACGAGCTGATCGAGCGGATGGTCGGCAGCGCCGCCCCCACCGAGTCGGCCCACCGCCCGCCGAGCCAGTCGATGGACGACTTCCTGCGGCCGCTCGGCCAGCGCTGCCGCATGGCGAAGCGCGACACGGCGCGCGCGCGCGCGGCGATGCTGGCGCTGCGGCGCCTCGATCCGCGCTACGCCGAGCCGGGCGGCAAGAAGCGCCGGCGGCGCGGCGGCATGGGCGAGTTCGTGCGCCGCGAGTTCTTCGCCGACGCGCTGCTGCTGATGGAGATCAGCTACCGCGCCGAAGGGCTCGACCTCGCGCCGCTCGCCGAGTGGCAGGCGCGCCGCGAGGAGCTCCACGCTCCGCCGCGCTCGCACGATCGCCGCCACGACGCGTCGCGCGACGAGCCGCACGACGAGGCGGGCGAGGAGTCGGGCGACGAGTGGCACGGCGACGAGGCGCCGCGGGACGACTCGCCGCGGGACGACTCGCCGCGCCACGACTCGCACCGGCGCGAGGAGGCGCCGCAAGCGCGACAGGCGGCGGCCGCCTCGGGCGGCGACAGCGTGCTCCACCGCCGGCGGCGCCGTCGCCGCGGCCGGCGCGCCGAGCTCTTCGGCCCCGCGCGGCGCGACGACGGCGAACCGGCCTAGTGTCCTGATCCGAAAAGTTCGCGAAAGAAGTCGGAAGCGAGCTTCGTGCAGGGCGAGGAGGGCCGACGACTTCAACTTCGAGGGAAGTCGATGAGGAGGCCCGACGAAGCCATGCGCGAAGGGCGTCCCGAATCCTGAAGCGAAATCGAGGATCAGGACGCTGGCGCCCGGCCTCGCCGCGGCTCACTCGCTCCCGGCGCCGATCGGATCGGTGCGCGTCGCGCCGCTGCCGGCGCCACGCGCGTCGAGGATCCGCTTCTTGTAGGTCTCGTAGAGCTCGGTCTGCTTGCTCACCAGCCGGATCGGCTTGCCGGCGATGAACTCGTGGCGGACGTGGCTGCGCAGCTCGAGCGGATCGTCGTCGGTCACGATGACGTTCGCCACCTTGCCGACGTCGAGGCTGCCGAAGCGGTCGGCGACGCCGAGGAGCTCGGCCGGCGCGAGCGTGATCGCGCGCAGCGCCGCGTCGCGCGGCAATCCGTAGGCCGCCGCCATCCCGGCGTGGTGGCCGAGCTGACGCACGTTCTCCTGGTCCATCGTCGTCAGAGCGAACGGGACGCCCGCCGCGTGGAGTCGCGCCGCGTTCTGGTAGGCCGCGTCGTAGCGCTGCTTGTCGCCCGGCATGCCGGTCGAACGGCCGACGAGGCAGCGCGCGCCGTGCTCCTTGAGGAAGCTCGCGACGCGCCACGCCTCGCCGCAGCCGTGCAGCACGTAGCGTAGGTGGTGCTTCTCGGCGAAGAGGACCGCCGCGCGCAGCGCGTTCGCGCCGTCGGCGTCGATCACGAAGAGGCCCGGCTCCTTCCCGCCCTCGCCGCGCAGGAACGGGACGAGCGCGTCGAAGGCGGGCGCGCGCGCGAGGTCGCGGCCGGCCGCGCGCGCGTCGGCGTAGCGGAGCGCCTCGGCGAAGAGCGTGTCGAGCTTCTTCCACTCGTCCTTGTCGAGCGCCTTCTCCGGCGCCTCGTCGCCCGCGACGTTCGGCAGCACGAGGCGCTGCACCAGGCCGTCGGCGAGCGTCATCTCCTCCCACGTCGAGCCGTCGAGCTGGATCAGCGTGCCGCGACCCGGCAGCGTGCCGCCGCCCGGCAGCACCAGCGCCGTCGTGACGCCGTCGCAGCGCGTCACGGGAATGTGGCTCGACGCCGGATGGAGCGCGGCGGTCACGCGCAGGTCGGGCTCGATGCCGCCGATCTCGCTCGTGTCCTGGCCGGCCGCCACCGAGCCGATCTCGCCGAGGCCGAGGGTCGTCGACGCGTCGAAGAGGCCGGGAGAGACGTGGAACCCGTCGCAGCGCACGACCTCGGCGTGGTCGGGCGGCCGCACGTCGGCGCCGACCGCCGTGATGCGGCCGTGGTCGATCACGACGACGCCGTGCTCGATCGGCGGGCCGCTGACCGGATGGACCGTGCCGCCGACCAGCGCGTAGACGCCGCCCGCGCCGGCGAGCGGCAGCTTCGACGGGTCGGGGCAGGCGATCGGTCCGAAGCTCGGTCCCGTCGGATTGGAGGCGCGCGCCTCGCCGTCGGCGTAGCGCCGCTCGAAGTAGCACTCGCCGTCGACGAACGTGTACTCGCAGCGCGAGTAGACGCTCAGCGGATGGCCGTCGAAGAGCGCGAGGTCGGCGTCCTTGCCGACCTCGAGGCTGCCGACGTACGCGTCGATGCCGAGCTGCCGCGCCGGGTTGAGCGTGACCTGCGCCAGCGCGGTCGCCTCGTCGAGGTTGCCGTAGCGCAGCGTCTTCGCCGCCTCGTGGTAGAGGCGCCGCGTCAGGTCGGCCGAGTCGGAGTTGACCGAGCAGTGGGCCCCCGCCAGCTCGAGCAGCGCCGCGTTGTAGGGGATCGCGTCGTACGCCTCGAGCTTGTAGGCCCACCAGTCGCTGAAGGTCGACGGGCCGGCGCCGTGCTTCGCGATCTCGGGCGCGATCTTGTAGCCCTCGAGCACGTGCTGCAGCGTCTGGATCCGGAAGCCGAACTCCTCGGCGACGCGCATCAGCATCAGGATCTCGTCGGCGCGGTAGCAGTGGCTGTGGACGAGGATCCGCCCCTCGAGGATGTCGACGAGCGCGTCGAGGCGCAGGTCGCGGCGCGGCTCGAGGCGCGTCTCGCCGCGCGCGGCCGCCTCGCGCCACGCCTGCCACTCGCCGCGGTACTCCTGCGCGCGGGTGAAGGCGCGGCGCAACGCCGCCTCGACGCCCATGCGCGTCGCGGGGTAGCGCCGCTGCCGGTCGCCACCGCCGCCGTCGTTGCTGCGCTTCGGGTTCTCGCCGAGCGCGAACTTCACGCCGCGCGGCGCGCCCTCGAACAGCAGCTCCTTCGCCCCCTTGCCCCAGCGCAGCTTGATGACGGCGTTCTGGCCGCCGATGACGTTGGCGCTGCCGTGGAGCAGGTTCATCGCCGTCGTGCCGCCGGCCAGCGCGAGCCAGAGCGTCGGGTCGCGATGGTCGACCTCGTCGAGGATCTTCACCTCGGGCACGATCGAGAGCGTCCCCTCGTTCACGCCCCCCTCGATCGCCGCGTGGCTGTGGCAGTCGATCAGCCCCGGCATCACGAAGAGGCCGGCGCCCTCGAGGACGGTCACGCCCGCCGGCGGAGTCAGCTCGGCGCCGAGCGCCGCGATCTTCCCGTCCTTCACGAGGAGGTCGCCCTTCTCGATCGTGCCGTGGCTGACGGTCAGCAGCGTCGCGTCGTTCACGAAGAGCTGGCCGCCGCAGCGCAGCGACGGCACGCGGTCGGCGTCGGTCACGAAGTCCTCGCCGAGCGGCGTGTCGCCCGTCCCGCACGGAGCGAGCGCCAGCAGGAGCGGCGCGAGCCACATCGAAGCGTTCATCGCCGGTCCTCCGGATGGGCGCCGCAGCCGCAGCCGTCCTTGTGGTACGCCTCCTCGTCCCGCCACGAGACGTCGTGGCGCGGCGCGGCGCCGTCGGGCTTGCGCGTCGCGGTGAACGGGGTCGGCTCGCCGAACGGCGTGGCGAACTTGCCCTTGAGCTCGTCCTTGGTGGCCGTGCCGGTCAGCTCGAAGTCGAACTTGCGCCCCTGGAACTCGGCCGTGATCGAGACGGTGAACGCCTCGCCGTCGAGCTTCCCGCCCGAGACGTCGGCCGCTCCCATCTCGCTCTCGAGCTTGCCGGTGAAGCTGCTCCCCTCCTGCTTCAGCGTGAGCGTCGACTTGAAGCCGCCCGCCCCGTCGCCGCGCACTTCCCAGACGCCGGTGAGGTCGAGCGCCGGCGCGCCACCCGGGCCGGGCTGCGCTGCGTCGTCGCCGCCGCGCCGGCCGCCGCGTGCGCCGCGCTCGCCGCGTCCGCCGCCGCCCTTTTCGTCCTTGGGTTTCGCGGCGTAGGCGACGTGCTCGTCGCCGATGAAGACGTGGCGCACCGTCCGTTCCTTCGCCGCGAGGTCGCCCTCGACGACGCAGAAGTGGGCGGGCGCGCCGACGCGGATCGCGCCGAGCTCGCCGTCGACGCCGAAGAGGCGCGCCGGCGTCGTCGTCAGCGCCGCCAGCGCCGCCTCCTGCGCGAGCCCCTTCTCGATCGCGACGCGCAGGTCGCCGAAGAAGTCGGGCGGCCCGCTGCTGCCGCGCATCGTCAGCGCCACCTCGACGCCGGCCGCCAGCAGCCGCTCGACGTTGCGGACGTCGTCCGTCCACTGCGCCTTCCGTTCGAGGTAGAGCTCGAGCGGCTCGGCGAGGACCGGATCGGCGACCTCCCACGATTCGACCTTCGTCTCGTCGAGCGGCGCCGGCTCGGCCGCCTTCTCCGCCGGCGGGCTCTCCTCCGCCGGCTTCTCTGATGCGTTCGCCGGCTCCGCCTTCGCCGGCTCCGCCTTCGCGGCCTCGGCCTTCGGCGCTTCCGGCTTCTTCAGCTTCGCGCCCTTCCGCTCGGGCGCGTCGGCGAAGGCGAGGCTCGCGATCACCGGCACCTTCGCCGCCTTCAGCGGCTCGGCGCACTTCCACGCCTCGCGCCCGCCGACGATCAGCGCCGAGAGCTTGAACTCGGCCGCCAGCGCCAGCGCGCGCCGGACGTCGTTCTCGCGATCGACCGCGAACGCGACGCGCAGCTCGCCCGCGAGCGCCCGTTCGAGCGTCTCGAGGCACTCGTCGTCGGGCGGACGCGCGACCGTCGCCGGCGCCGCGCGATGCGCCTCGCGCCAGCGCGCGAGATGACCCGCGTCGAGGAACGCCTGGCGCAGGTGGGCGAGCGCGCCCATCAACGTCGACGGGTAGCCGAAGTCGCCGTCGTCGCGCGGACGACGCTGGCCCGGCGCGCCCGGCGGTCCGCCGCCGCCACCGCCGCCGCCGCGGAACTTGAGCAGCAGCACGCCCGGCTCGCGCAGCACGGTGCGGCGCGGCGGCGCGTTCGCCAGCTCGACCACGCACGCCTGCCCCGCGAGGTAGCCGTCGATCGGAGAGACGAGCTGCGCGACGAAGCCCGCCTGCCGCAGCTTGTCGAGCGCCTCGACGCTCGGCGGCGCCAGCAGCGCGCGCGCGCGCAGCTCCGGCTTGAGCCCGCGCCGACTTGCCTCGGCCGTCTCGGCGTAGGCGGCGCGACCGTAGTCCTGCGCCGCGCCTTCGCTCTTCGGCAGCAACGGAGCCGGCGCCTCGCGATCGACCGCCAGCTCGGCGAAGGCGTCGACGAAGCCGGGCACGACGGTGAGGCCCGCGACGTCGATCCGTTCTCCGCCGGCCGGCGGCGAGAGCTCGCGCCCGATCGACGTGACGCGGCCGTCGACGACGAGGAGCGTGACGTCGTCCTGCCAGCCGTCGCCGGTGAGGACCTTCGCCTTCTCCAGCACGATCACGCTGCCCGAATGGAGCGGGTCGGCGACCGGCTCATGGGCCGGCGCGACCGCCGCCAACAGCGGGACCACGAGCCACGACGCGCGCCGCATGCGCTTCTCCTTCCCAGGGGCGGTCGCCACGCCACGCCGCGGCCGCCGACGAAGCGGCGACACATTAGACTCCGGCGCATGAATGGTCCCGTCGCCGCGCCTGCCACGACGTCGCTCGCCGATCGCTTCCGTTCGCAGCTCGGTCGCGTCCTGCTCGGGAAACCCGACGTCGTCGACGCCCTCCTCACCGCGCTCTGGGCCGGCGGCCACCTCCTGCTCGAGGACGTGCCGGGCGTCGGCAAGACGATGGTGGCGCGCGCGCTCGCGCGCTCGCTCGACCTCTCCTTCCACCGGATCCAGTTCACCTCCGACCTGCTGCCGGCCGACCTGCTCGGCGTCTCGGTCTACCGGCCGGAGCGCGGCGACTTCGAGTGGAAGCCGGGGCCGATCTTCGCCCACGTCGTGCTGGCCGACGAGTTGAACCGCACGCCGCCGCGCACGCAGTCGAGCCTGCTCGAGGCGCTCGAGGACGGCCGCATCAGCGTCGACGGCACGGTCCATCCGCTGCCGTCGCCCTTCTTCGTGATCGCGACGCAGAACCCGGTCGAGTTCGCCGGCACCTATCCGCTGCCCGAGTCGGAGCTCGACCGCTTCCTGCTCTGCACCTCGATCGGCCCGCCCGACCGCGAGACCGAGCGGCGCATCGTCGAGGCGCACCGCGACGGCGCGCCGATCGACCGGATCGAGCCGATCGCCGGCGCGGCCGAGGTGATGGCGGAGCGCGCCGCGCTGCCGCGCGTCCGCATCGATCGCACGGTCCTCGACTACCTGCTCGACATCGTCGAGGCGACGCGGCGCGACGGCCGCATCCGGCTCGGCGCGAGCCCGCGCGCGACGATCGCGTTCGAGCGCGCCGCGCGCGCGCGCGCGCGCATCCGCGGCCGCGACTACGTGGTGCCCGAGGACGTGAAGGAGCTCGCGATCCCCGTGCTGGCCCACCGCCTCGTCGTCAGCGGCGCCGGCGCGGAGGGCGGCCGCGCCCACGCGGCGCGCGTCGTCGGCGAGCTGCTCGACCGAATCTCGGTCCCGGCCTGACCGCGCGGGCGCGCCGATGGAAGTGCGCCGCCAGCGGACCGCGACGGGCCAGGCGTGCCTGCTCGCGGCCGCGGCGCTCGGCCTCTCCGCGATCCTGTTCCACCACCCGCTGACCGGCCTCGCCGCGGGGTTCGCGCTCGGCCTCTATCTCCTCGGGTCGCCGCGCAGCAGCGCGTTCGAGCGCCTCCGCGTCGTCCGCCTGCCGCCCGCCCACCTGATCGAGGACGAGGAGCGACTCCTCGAGCTCGAGTACGCGCTCGACGGCTCGTGGGCGCCGCTCGGCGTCGTGCTCCGCGGCGCCGGCCCGGTCGCCCAGCTCGCGGGCGCGGCGCCCTCCCTCGCGCCGACCGCCGCCGGCCGCCTCCCGGTCCGCGTCCGCGCGCAGAAGCGCGGCCGCCACGAGCGGCTCGCCCTCGAGGTGGAGCTCCGCGGCGCGCTCGGCTTCGCGGCGCGCACCGCCCACTACGACGTGCCGACCGATCTCTGGGTCCTGCCGCGCCCGCGCGCGCTGCGCGACCGCGTCCTCGAGCAGATGCTGGCGTTGCGGCCGTGGGGCTACGAGCGGCCGCAGCCGACCGGTCCGGGCGACGGAGACTTCTACGCGCTGCGCGACTGGCGCGAGGGCGACGCCGAGCGGCGCGTCCATCCGCGCCTCACCGCGCGGCGCGGCCGCAAGGTCGTCCGCCTCTTCCGCGGCGAGGCGCCGCCCGTCGTCCATCTCGTCGTCGACCTGCGCAGCGCGCGCGACGGCCGCCGCTTCGGGCGCGGCGACTTCGACGAGGCGATGCGCTTCGCGGCCGGCATCGTCCGCACGCTGCTGCAGCGCTGCGTGCCGGTCTCGCTGACCCTGCTCGACGGCGGCGGCGCGCGCGTCGCGTGTCCCGCGAGCTGCAAGGAGTTCCACGTCTTCCTCGGCGAGCTGGCTCTCGCCCGCTCGCAGGCGGTCGAGACCGCGCCCGACGTGCCGGTGCTGCCGACGCTGCTGCGGCAGGGGCGCAAGGTGGTGCTCCACCTCGGGCAGATCGACGAGTCGCGCTGTCCCGCCGACTGGCTGGCGATCCGCGTCGGCGCGCGGCGCTACTACCAGCTCCTCGATCCGCAGCTCGCGGCCGCGGCCGTGCGCGACGAGGCCGACGCGAACGGAGGCGGCGATGGGAAGTGAGCGCCTCGCCTCCGCGCTGCGCCTCCTCTTCGCGCTGCTGCTGGTCGCGCTCGCCGCGTGGACGCGCGGCGAACCGGGCGTCGCGACGGCGCTCCTGATGGCCGGCACGACGGCGGTCGCGGCGGCGGCGCGCTTCGCGCTGCGGCTCGGGCGCGGCGGCCTCGCCCCGCTGCGCGGCGCCGCGCGCCTGGCCACCGCCGAGCTCGCGCTCGCGGTCGTCGCCGCGTTCCGCGGACGGGACGGCGCGGCCGATCTCGCGTGGGTGGCGCTCGTCGGCGTCCCGCTCGCGCTGCGGGTCGCGGCCGACGAGCCGCTGCTCCTGCCGAAGTCGCGGCGCGCGGCGCTCCTCTTCTTCGGGGCGGTGGCGCTCGGCCTGGTCGGAGCGGCGCCGTGGAACGACGGGATCGGCCGGCTCCTGTCCGGCGCGCTGGTCGTGACCGGCACGGTGGGCGCCGCGCTCGAGACGAATCGCCGCCTGCTGCCGCCCGGCCTGCCCGCTCCCGCGCCCGCCGTGTGGCGGCGCCTGGTCGCGACCGTCGCCGTCGTCGCGCTCCTCGCGCTGCTGCTCGGCGTCGCGGTCGACGTCGCCCTCGCGCCGCTCACCCGCTCCTGGAACGAGCCGCCGCCGCCGCCGAGCGACCGCCTCGCCGCGCGCCTGCAGCCGCCGCCTTCGGGGAGCGGCAGCGATGCGATCGCGCTGGTCGTCCCGGTCGCGCGCGGCGAGCTCGAGGAGGAGCAGCCGGCCCGCCTCTACCTGCGCGAACGCGTCTACGACGCGCTGGTGGAAGGCGAGGGGATGGTCTACCTCGGCCCGGCGACGGGCAAGACGCGCTTCGTCCGCGACGAGCACGACGGCCGCGACGACGGGAGGGTCGACGCGCTCGAGCCGCCGCCGCCGACGCACGCGGAGCCGCGCTACGGCAGCGTCTTCAAGATCACGCTCCTCTCCGACCGGCCGGTCGCGCTGCTGCAGGTCGAGGCGCCGACCTGGATCGAGGGCGAGAGCGCCGCCATCGCGGCCGACGCGTCGATCGAGCGCGCCGCCGACCAGCGCGGGACCTTCAACTACCAGGTCGGCGCTTCGCCGCTGCTCGCGACCGCGCCGCCGCGCAGCGCGCTCCAGTTCGCCGCGGCCGACGCGGAAGGGCGCGCGCTGCCCGACAGTTTCGTCGACCGCCCGACGCTCTCGAAGCTGGTCGACGCGACGGTCGCGGGCGCGGCCGACGACGGCGAGCGCGCGGCGCGGCTCGTCGCATTGCTGGCCGCCGACGGCCGCGTCGATCGCGCGGCGCCGTTCCGCAGCTGGACCGATTTCGCGACGCGTCGCGCCGGCGCGCCGCTCCACTTCGCGCAGTGCACGGCGCTGCTGCTGCGCCTCGCCCGGCTCCCGGCGCGCGTCGTCTCGGGTTACGCGTGCGACCGCTTCGATCCGGCGGAGCGCCGCTGGGACGTGCGCGCGAGCGACGCCCATTGGTGGGTCGAGGTCGCGTTCGAGGAGGCGGGCTGGGTCCTCTTCGATCCGGTGCCGCGCCGCTCGGCCGAGGACGACTTGGCGAAAGCGGCCGCGCGCGCGGAGCAGGAGGCGGCCGCGGCGCGCGACCGCGTCAGCAAGCGGTCGCTCCAGAACACGGTGAGGCAGCACCGGCCGCTGGTGGTCGGGATCGCGCTCCTGCTCGGGCTCGCCGCCTTCTTCGCCTTCCCGACGGTGCGCACCGGCGTCGCGAAGCTGCTCCAGCGGCGCGGACCGGCCGGCATCCCGGCGCCGTCACGGCGCGCGTGGCGTTTCTGGCAGGAGCTGATCGACCGCTGCCGGCGCAGCGGGCTGCCGGTCCATCCGTCGTGGACCGCGTCGGAGCTGGCGGGCGTCGTCGCCCACGCCGCGCCTTCGATCGCGGGGAGCCTGGGCGAGCTGCTGCGCCTCTACCACGCCGGCCGCTTCGGCGGCGTCGAGCTGGTGGCGCGCGACGAGCGGCGGGTGCGCGAGATCCTCCTCGGCGAGGTCGCGCCGGCGCTGGCCGAGTGGCGCGCGCAGCGGGACGCGGCGGAGCGCGAGCGCCGCTGAAACAGCGCGAGCGGGCGCCTCGTCGGCGCTCCGCTCAGCCGCGATCGGTCGGGCGTGTCGGCGCGGCAGCGGTCAGCTGCGGAGCGCGACCCACGTCCCGATCGCGAGCGCCACACCGACCACCAGCGCCAGCGAGAGCCACTTGAGGCCGCTGACCTCGTTCGCCGGACGCGGGTCCCCGCCCCACATCCGGTAACCGGTGCGCGATGCGTAGCTTCGGGTTTCGTCCTCTCGCTGCAGCATTGCAGCTCGTCCTCGTGTCCCAGTGGTGCCGTTCCACCTCCCCTTTCGGCACGCCGCCTCCTCCACTGCTCGTTGCGGACGACATTTCCCCTTTGCGCGCGCGCCTTCCCGAGGGGGCCCGCGCGCTATCCTCCCCGCCCCTGGCCGCACGAGACTCCGGAACGAGCAGAGGACCGCATCGATGAGCGAGCGCGTCGCGCAGATCCTGGGCTGGTACGACTCCGACTGCCCCGGCACCCGGGCGAACCTCCATCGGCTCCTGATGACGGGACGGCTCGCGGGCACCGGCAAGCTGGTGATCCTGCCGGTCGATCAGGGCTTCGAGCACGGCCCGGCGCGCAGCTTCGCGAAGAACCCGGCCGGCTACGACCCGCACTACCACTTCGAGCTCGCGATCAAGGCGGGCTGCAACGCCTACGCGGCGCCGCTCGGCTTCCTCGAGGCGGGCGCCGGCAAGTACGCCGGCCAGATCCCGCTGATCCTCAAGCTCAACAACAGCGACTCGCTCTACAAGGACAAGGACCCCTGCTCGGCGGTGAGCGGCTCGGTGAAGGAGGCGCTGCGCCTCGGCTGCTGCGCGATCGGCTTCACCATCTATCCCGGCAGCGCGCTGCGCAACGAGATGTACCAGCAGCTGCGCGAGCTGACCGAGGAGGCGAAGCGGAGCGGGCTCGCGGTCGTCGTCTGGAGCTACCCGCGCGGCGGCGGGCTCTCGAAGGCGGGCGAGACGGCGATCGACGTCGTCGCCTACGCGGCGCAGATCGCGGCGCAGCTCGGCGCGCACATCATCAAGGTGAAGCCGCCGACCGAGCACGTCGAGCAGGCCGAGGCGCAGAAGGTCTTCACCGAGCAGAAGATCCCGGTCGCGACGCTCGCCGACCGCGTGCGGCACGTCGTGCAGGCGTCGTTCGGCGGCCGGCGCATCGTGATCTTCTCGGGCGGCGAGGCGAAGGGGAGCGACGCGATCCTCGACGAGATCCGCGGGATCCAGGCGGGCGGCGGCTTCGGCTCGATCGTCGGCCGCAACAGCTTCCAGCGACCGCTGCCCGAGGCGATCAAGCTCCTGAACGCGATCCAGGACGTCTACCGCGGCTGACGCGGCGAAGCGGAGACCCGTGACGCTCGACCGGAAGCTCCTCGTCGGGGCGCTCCTCGCGACGCTCGCCGCTCCGGCGCGCGGCGCCTCCGACGATCCGCGCGCCGACTACGACGTCCAGGACTACCGCCTCGAGCTGCTCGTCGATCCCGCGTCGCAGACCGTGCGCGGCTGCGGCGTGACGGCGGGCGTCGTCGTCGCGGAGAAGCTCGAATCGGTGGTGATCGACCTCGCGGCGCCGCTGCAGGCGCTCGGCGCGACGCAGGTGGCGGGCGACCTCTTCCAGAAGACGCTGCCGCACGGCGACGCGCTCGCGTTCGACCGCGTCGGCGACACGGTCGTCGTCCATCTCGCCGCGTCGCTCGCGCGCGGCGAGCGGTTCCAGGTCGCGGTCTGGTACTCGGGCCGCCCGCTGCGGCAGGACGACTTCAACGGCTTCCAGTGGACGCTCACGCCCGGCTCCGGCCAGCCGTGGATCGCGAGCTCGTGCCAGACGATCGGCGAGCAGACGTGGTGGCCGTGCAAGGCCTCCTACTTCCACCCCGAGGACAAGCCGGAGCGCGTCGCCGTCCACGTCACGGCGCCCTCCACGCTGACCGCGGTCAGCAACGGCCGCCTCGTCGACGTCGAGCGCGGCGCGGGCGTCACGACGTGGCGCTGGCGGATCGACCAGTCGATCCCGACCTACTCGGTCGCGATCGCCGTCGGTCCCTACGTCCACTTCGAGGAGGAGGTCGCGCTGCCGGGCCTCGAGCGCAAGCTCCCGATCCACTGCTGGGTGCTGCCCGAGAGCGAGGCGAAGGCGCGCAAGCAGTTCGCGCAGGTGCCCGAGCTGCTGCGCTTCTTCAGCGAGAAGTTCGGCCCCTTCCCGTTCCCCGACAAGTTCGGCCTGGTCGAGACGCCGATCTGGGGGATGGAGCACGCCACCGTCATCGCCTACGGCAACAGCTTCCCCGACGCGATCCGCGGCACCGGCGAGGTCGACCCCTACGAGCTGCGCAACAAGCTCTACGACTACGTGCTGGTGCACGAGGCGGCGCACGAGTGGTTCGGCAACGCCGTCACGGCGTCGACCTGGGGCGACTTCTGGATCCACGAGGGCTTCTGCGCCTACGCCGAGGCGCTCTGGGTCGAGCACGTCCACGGCCTCGACGCCGCGCTCGACTTCATGGCGGAGAAGAAGGCGGGGATCTCCGACCTCGCGACCGTGTTCCGGCCGCGCCGTGACACCGCCGCCGCCGCCTACGACACGCAGATGTACGACAAGGGCGCGTGGCTGCTCCACATGCTGCGGTACGTGATGGGCGACGAACCCTTCTTCGCGGCGGTGAAGGAGTTCGCGTGCGACCCGCGCTGGCGCAAGGGGACCTGCACCAGCGCCGACTTCCAGGCCGTCTGCGAGCGCCGCCACGGCGCGTCGCTGCGCTCCTTCTTCCAGCCGTGGCTCTACGGCACGCGCTGGCCGAGCTACACCGTGCGCCAGCCGAAGCTCGAGGGGAACAAGGCGACCGTCGCGATCGAGTGCAAGAGCCGCGGCCAGTTCCGCTACGAGATGCCGCTCGACGTCGAGGCGACCTGCGCCGACGGCTCGGTCGTGAAGCAGCGCGTGACCCTCGCGACCGGCAGCCAGTCGATCGAGATCACCGGCACCGCGCCGATCACGGCGGTGAGATATCCCGGCTTCCGCTGGATCCTCTGCGACGTGAGGCACGTGCCGTGAACGGGCGGGCGCGCCGCTAACCTCCCCGCCCCATGCACCACGCCCTCGCGCTGCTCGCTCCGCTCCTCGTGCCGTTCGCCGAGCTCGCGCCGCAGTCGGCCGATCCGCCGGCGATCGCGCCGCCGGCCGCGTCGGCGGCCGCGGCAGCGGCAGCGGCAGCGGCAGCGAAGCCGCTGCCGAAGATCGAGCTGCGGCGGGCGTTCCCGAAGCTCGAGCTCGACCGGCCGCTCTGGATGGAGGAGGCGCCCGACGGGTCGGGGCGGCGGTTCATCGTCGAGCAGCGCGGGCGGATCGTCGTCCTGCCGAAGGGGAGCGACGGGAGCGACGCGAAGGTCTTCCTCGACATCGTCGACCGCAAGCCGTTCGTCGAGAACGAGGAGGGGCTGCTCGGCTTCGCCTGCCATCCCGACTTCGGCGCGAACGGGCGCTGCTTCGTCTTCTATTCGCAGAAGAACCCGATGCGCACGGTGATCAGCGAGCTCGCCGTCGCGAAGGGCGCCCCCGACCGCGCCGACCTCGCGACCGAGCGCAAGCTGCTCGAGTTCACGCGCCCCTACTGGAACCACGACGGCGGGCAGCTCTCGTTCGGGAGCGACGGCTGCCTCTGGTTCACCGTCGGCGACGGCGGCTACGCGAACGACCCGCACGACAACGGCCAGAACCTCGCCACGATCTTCGGGAAGATCCACCGCATCGACGTCGACGCGCGCACCGGCGAGCTGCCCTACGGCATCCCGCCCGACAACCCGTTCGCCGGCGACCCGAAGGCGCGGCCCGAGATCTGGGCCTACGGCCTCCGCAACGTCTGGCGCATGAGCTGGGACCGCGAGACGGGCGACCTCTGGGCGGGCGACGTCGGGCAGGACAAGTGGGAGGAGATCGACCTCATCGAGCGCGGCGGCAACTACGGCTGGTCGCTGCGCGAGGGGTTCCACTCCTTCAAGCGCGCGCCCGACGGCGCGAGCTGGATCGATCCCGTGATCGAGTACCCCCACGCGCCCGCGCTGTCGAAGGAGTGCCGCTTCCCCGACCACGGCACCGGGCTCAGCGTCACCGGCGGCTACGTCTACCGCGGCGCGCGCTTCCCCTCGCTGCAGGGCGTCTACCTCTACGCCGACTACGCGTCGGGCACGCTCTTCGGGCTGCGCCTCGCCGAAGGCCGCGTCGTCGCGCACGGGACGCTGCTGGCGCAGCCGAAGAACGTCGCGAGCTTCGCCGAGGACCGCGACGGCGAGCTCTACGCGCTGACCTTCGACGGGCGCATCTGGTCGATCGCGGTGCCGGACGAGGCGCGCTGAGCCGCGCGGCTACTTCGGGTCGGCGAGCCAGCTCGCGAAGCCGCTCTCGAGCGCGTCGCGCGAGTCGGCGAAGAGGCGGTCGAAGAGCGCGGCCGCGTCCTCGCGCGTCCCGCCGCGCGAGCCGAGCGCGAAGCTCTCCCACTCGTCGAAGCGGGTCGCGAGCCGCGGCTCCTTCGTCGTCGTGAGGAAGCAGTAGAGCGCCCACGACGCGAGGTAGAAGTTCGCCGCGCTGCCGTCGTTCGCCGCGATCCGCTTCCCCGCGTCGCCGTGGAGCAGGTCGTCGAGCGGCAGCGCGAGCTTCCCGCCCGCGACCAGCGGCGCCAGCACCGCCTTCGTCGGCGCGATGCCGGTGGTGAGCTTCCCGTCGACCACCGTCATCGAGCGGTCGTGGCCGAACCAGCAGGCGACGCCTTCCGCGTACCACGACGGCAGCGCGCTGTCGTAGACGTCGAAATGCCAGAGGTGGGCCGCCTCGTGGACCGCCGTCTTGTCGAGCGCCGGCTGCCCCTCGAACGCGACCGCGAACCCCTCGCCGCTGTTGGCGAAGCCGGCCGCCCGCTCCTGGTCGGCGTGGCCGCTCGCCTTGCACCACGCCTGGTACGCGGCGGCGTCGGCGAAGACGAAGAGGCCGAGCGGCCGCGCCGTCTTCCGCTCGCCGAGCTGCCGCTGGTAGACGGGCACCGCCTGCTCGATCAGCGCGAGGAGCGCCGTCGCCTTCGCGAGGGTCGACGTCGTGCGCACCAGCGCCCGCTCGCTGCGCGCCTCGAAGACCTCCGCCGTCTCCGGCAGCGAGCGGAGCATGCTGTCGCGCAGCCACCGCTTGCCGTTGATGACGACGAGCTCGGTCGCCAGCAGCTCCTTCGACGCGTCGAGCGGGATCGCGCCCGCCTTGCCGACGACGACGCGCCCCTCGCCGTCGACGTCGTAGGGGCCGCCCGCGACCGCGAGCGCCGTGCGATAGCTCTCCCGCGCGCGCTGCGCCGCCGCCGGCCCGTCGTCCTTGCCGTGGTGCGCGCCGATCTTCAGCAGCCGCTCGACGAACGCCGCGTCGTACTGCTCCTGCCGCCGCTTGAAGCCCGCCTCGACCGCCGCGCGCGGCGACTTCCAGCGCTTCTTGCGCCAGACCGGGTTGTCGTAGTCGCGCAGCAGCTCGGTGAAGCGCGTCAGGTTGCCCGCTTCGGGCAGCAGCAGCGTGGCCCGCTCGAAGCACCAGAGCGCCTCGCTGCGCCAGCCGTTCTTGTAGTAGTCGGCGCCCGCCTCGTACGCCTTGTCGAAGAGCGGGCGGAGCTGCTCGATCTCGTACTGGCGCGCGTCGCGAGCCGCGTCCGCCTGCGCCGGCGGGCGCGCGGCTCCGCTCGCGCCGCCGACGACGGCGAGGAGCGCGAGCGCGGACGCGGCGACGAGCGCCTCGAGCTGCTTCCGGGCTTCCTGGAGCCTCATCGCCTCTCCCTCGTCGAGAGGCAGGACCTTAGCGCGTACCCTCTCCCGCATGTGCGCGAAGGTCCGGCTCACCCGCATCGACAAGAACTGGCTGCGCGACTTCGGCTTCCCGCTCCCGATCCCGGACAGCGTGGGCGAGCTCGCGATCCGGTGGGAGAAGGCGTTTCCCGGCCAGCCGCTGCCCGGCGTGATCCCCGAACGCGAGGGGCTCACGCTGCAGCCGCTGCGGTGGGGACTGATCCCGTCGTGGTCGAAGGACATGAAGATCGGCCGCCACTGCTTCAACGCGCGCGCCGAGACGATCGCCGAGAAGCCCGCCTTCCGCGCCGCGTTCCGCCGCCGTCGCTGCGTGCTCGTCGTCGACGCGTGGTTCGAGTGGGCGACGATCGACGGCGCGAAGGTCGAGCACGCCTTCCAGGTCGCCGGCTCGCCGCTCGTGTCGCTGGCCGGCTTGTGGGAGTCGTGGAAATCGCCGGAAGGCGAGGAGCTCCGCACCTGCACGATCGTCACGACGGCCGCCAACGACGTCGCGCGACCGATCCACGATCGCATGCCGGCCGTGCTCGATCGCGAAGCGCGCGAGGTCTGGCTCGATCCCGACGCGCCGGCCGACGCGCTCCACGGCGTGCTCGCGCCCTTCGACGGCGAGCTCGTCGTCACGCGCGGGGCGAGCTAGCAGCCGGTCCACGCGCCGGCCGCGGCCGGGCTCACGCGAGGTCGAAGCGGTCGAGGCTCATCACCTTGTGCCACGCGGCGACGAAGTCGTGAACGAACTTCTCCTTCGCGTCGGCGCTGCCGTAGACCTCGGCGAGCGCGCGGAGCTGCGAGTTCGAGCCGAAGACGAGATCGACGCGCGTCGCGGTCCAGCGGAGCTTGCCGTCCTTCCGGCTCCGCCCCTCGAAGAGCTCGGCGTCGTCCGACACGGGCTTCCACTCCGTGCTCATGTCGAGCAGGTGGACGAAGAAGTCGTTGGTCAGCGCCCCCGGCGTCCGGGTGAGGACGCCGTGCTTCGCGCCGCCGGCATTGGCGCCCAGCACGCGCAGGCCGCCGACGAGCAGCGTCATCTCCGGCGCCGTCAGCGTCAGCAGTTGCGCGCGGTCGATCAGCTGCTGCTCGGCGGAGACCGCCGCGCGTCCCTTCCGGTAGTTGCGGAAGCCGTCGGCGACCGGCTCCAGCACCGCGAACGACTCGACGTCGGTCTGCTCTTGTCGCGCGTCCATGCGCCCCGGCTCGAAGGGCACCTGCACCGCGACTCCGGCCCGCTTCGCCGCCTGCTCGATGGCGGCGCAACCGCCGAGCACGATGAGGTCGGCGAGCGAGACCCGCTTGCCGCCCTTCGCCTTGCGGTGGAAGGCGGCCTGGACGCCCGCCAGCGCCCGCAGCACCTTCGCGAGCTGCGCCGGCTGGTTCACCTCCCACGACTTCTGCGGAGCGAGACGGATGCGCGCCCCGTTGGCGCCGCCGCGCTTGTCGGAGCCGCGGAAGGTCGCCGCCGACGCCCACGCCGTCGCGACGAGTTGCGCCACCGTCAGCTTCGCGCCGAGCAGCGCCTGCTTCAGTCCCGCGATCTCCTTCGCGCCGATCAGCGCGTGGTCGACCGCCGGGATCGGGTCCTGCCAGATCAGCTCCTCCTTCGGCACTTCCGGTCCGAGGTAGCGCGCGCGCGGACCCATGTCGCGATGCGTCAGCTTGAACCACGCGCGCGCGAAGGCGTCGGCGAACGCCTGCGGATCGTCGAGGAAGCGGCGCGAGACCTTGCCGAACTCCGGGTCGAAGCGCAGCGTCAGGTCGGTGGTCAGCATCGTCGGCTTGCGGAACTTGCCCGCGACGTGCGCGTCGGGAATGACTTCCGGCGCATCCTTCGCCACCCACTGCTTGGCGCCCGCCGGCGACCGCGTCAGCTCCCAATCGTGGCGGTAGAGCAGATCGAGGAAGCCGTTGCTCCAGAGCGTCGGCGTCTTCGTCCAGGTGACCTCGAGGCCGCTCGAGATCGTGTCGGCGCCGCGACCCGAGGCGTGGCTGCTGCGCCACCCGAGGCCCTGCGCTTCCAGCGGCGCGCCTTCCGGATCGGACCCCTTGTGCGACTCGGGCGCGGCGCCGTGGCACTTGCCGAACGTGTGACCGCCCGCGATCAGCGCGACGGTCTCCTCGTCGTTCATCGCCATCCGCCCGAAGGTGGCGCGGATGTCCTTGGCCGCCGCGAGGAAGTCGCCGCTCGCGTCGGGGCCTTCGGGGTTCACGTAGATCAGGCCCATGTGCGTCGCGCCGAACGGCCCGAGGTCGCGCTCGCCGCTGAAGCGCTTGTCGGCGCCCAGCCACGCGCTCTCCTCGCCCCAGTTCACGTCCTCGTCGGGCTCCCACACGTCCGCGCGCCCGCCGCCGAAGCCGAAGGTCCGGAAGCCCATCGACTCGAGCGCGACATTGCCCGCGAGGATCATCAAGTCGGCCCAGGAGATCCTCCGGCCGTGCTTCTGCTTCACCGGCCAGAGCAGCCGCCGCGCCTTGTCGAGGTTGACGTTGTCGGGCCAGCTCCCGAGCGGCGCGAAGCGCTGCTGCCCGCGGCCGCCGCCGCCGCGCCCGTCCGTGACCCGATAGGTCCCGGCGCTGTGCCACGCCATGCGGATGAAGAGCGGTCCGTAGTGGCCGAAGTCCGCAGGCCACCACTCCTGCGAATCGGTCATCAGCTTGACCAGGTCCCGCTTCAATCCCCTGTAGTCGAGGCGCTTGAACTCCTTCGCGTAGTCGAACCCCTTCCCCATCGGGTCGGACTTCGCGGAGTGGTGGTGCAGCAGTTCGAGCCGCAGGCGGTTCGGCCACCAGTCGCGATTGGTCCGGCCGACGCCGGCGATGTGGCTGAAGGGACCCGTCGTCTCGCGGCTCATGTCGTCCTCCCCTGCCGGGACTTCCGCACGCAGGCGCCAGCGCAGGACCGAGCGCCGGGATCGGAGAGTGGTCGGGGCGAGCCGATTGGAACGGCCGACCTCTTGCACCCGAGGCCGTTTTGCAATCCCACACCCGCGACCTGAACGTCCGTTGACGGCGCAACTTACGCGCCTGCTCGCGTGTTGCAAGTTGCCGCGACGCGGAGCTCGTTCGCTCTCGCGGTCGCGAGACGCGCCGGGCGCACTGCATCGAGCTGGCGATCCCGCAGCTCACGCTGCGCGCAGCAGCCCCGCTCCCGTTCGGAACATCGAGAGCTTCGCTACCGGTGCTTCTCGATGTAGGCCCGCGCCTTCTCCGCGTAGTCGACGCTCTTGAGGCCCACGATCCTCGCTTCGGCCAGCGCCTCGTCGTAGGTCAGACCTCCATCGAGGACGCGGTAGGGCAGCCAGACTGCGCCGACCCGGTTCGCCGAGGAGCAGTGCATCAGGATCGGCCGCTCGGCCGTCCGCAGCTGGGCACGAACCGAGTCGAAGACCGACTCCGTCAGCTCGTCGGGACCCTCGAACGGGAGGTTCACGTAGTTCAGGCCTTGGGCCTCGACGATCTTCCGCTCGTCGAACTCCTTGACCTCTCCCTCGTGCCGGAGATCGATGACGGTCTTCACGCCACCCTTCTTCGCCTGCGCGAAGTCCTCGGGCTTGGGCTGGCTTGCCAGGAACACGCCCCCAAGCGTGTGCAGGCGCGTGATCGTGCCGCACTCGTAGGGTTCGAGCTTCTCCGTCGTGATCGCCTTGTGTTCGGCCTTGTGCTCTGCCTTGTGCTCCGACTCGGGCGTCGCGCAGGCCGCTGCGAGCGTCAGCAGGAGGCCGACGCTCCGGAACGCGAGCGTTCGTCTCATCGCCGTGACTCCCCGTGGGTGACCGTTGGTGGACTGCTGCGTTGCCGCGGCACGTCGCGTCGCGAGCCCTCGTCCGGCGACGACGACGCGATCGAGGTCCTTCGCCTGAGCATCCGGGCGCCCGTCGACCTCGGCCGGGGCTCGCGGCTTCGATCCGGAATCGAGGACGAGATCGACGCACGTGGCGGTCCAATGCACCGCGCCCTCTTGCGGTGGCGCCCCTCGAAAAGGTCCTTCGCGTCCGAGACCGCCTTCCATTCCCTGCCCAGCTCGGGCAGGTCCAGGAAGAAGTCGTTCGTCGGGCTTCAGGAAGTGGCGGAAGCCATCGGCCAGCGACGCCCGCACGTTGCGGTCGGTGCGCACGAGCCTCTTGGCGCCGCGCACCGTCGGCACCGCCGCGCTTCGCGCGGTGCCGCCGGCAGCGCAGGATTCCCCGACTGCTGGGAAGCGTTACCGACCCCGCGCTCCCGCATCCGGTCGCTCCCGGCGTCGCCGCAGGCGATTCGGCGCCTGCCGGGCCGCGCTCCGGTTTGCTCCTGCTCGCAGCGCCGGCGGCGGGAAGTCCCGCTCGTCGGTCCCCACCTGCGAGATCCGACATGTCCGAGTCGCGCGCCAAGACCGCCGACGGCAACGAGGCGGTCGCCTCCGTGGCCTACCGCCTGAGCGAGGTGATCGCCGTCTACCCCATCACGCCGTCGTCGACGATGGGCGAGCTGTGCGACGAGTGGGCGACGCGCCGGCAGCCCAACCTCTGGGGCGCGATCCCGGACGTCGTGGAGATGCAGAGCGAGGGCGGCGCGATCGGCGCCGTGCATGGGGCGCTGCAGGCCGGCGCGCTTGCGACGACCTTCACGGCGTCGCAGGGACTGCTGTTGATGATCCCGAACCTCTACAAGATCGCGGGCGAGCTCACCGGCTGCTGCCTCCACGTCGCCGCGCGCACGGTGGCGACCCATGCGCTCTCGATCTTCGGCGACCACTCCGACGTGATGGCCTGCCGGGCGACCGGCTTCGCGCTGCTCGCGTCGGGCTCCGTGCAGGAGGCGCAGGATCTCGCCTGCATCGGCCACGCGGTCGCGCTCCGATCGCGCATCCCGGTCCTCCACTTCTTCGACGGCTTCCGGACCTCCCACGAAGTCACGAGGATCGCGCCGCTCTCCGACGACGAGCTGCGCGCGATGGTCGACGAGGAGCGCATCGCCGACCACCGGCGCCGCGGGCTGACTCCCGATCGGCCGGTCGTGCGCGGGACCGCGCAGAACCCCGACACCTTCTTCCAGGCGCGCGAGGCGGCGAACCCGTTCCACGACGGATTCGCCGACGCGCTGCAGGCCACGATGGACCGGTTCGCGGCGCTCACCGGCCGCCGCTACCAGCCCTACGAGTACTTCGGCCATCCGCAGGCCGAGCGCGTCCTCGTGCTCATGGGGTCGGCGGCGACGACCGCCCGCGAGACCGTCGCGGCGCTCGTCGGCCGCGGCGAGCGCGTCGGCGTCCTCGCGGTCCGCATGTTCCGCCCGTTCGACGCCTCGCGCTTCCTGACTGCGCTGCCGTCCACGGTGCGCACGCTCGTCGTCCTCGACCGGACGAAGGAGCCCGGATCGGCCGGCGAGCCGCTCTATCAGGATGTCGTGACCGCGGTGCACGAAGGGCGCCACGACGGCGGTCGTCCCGAGCCGCTCGCCGCGCGCGTCCTCGGCGGACGCTACGGCCTCTCCAGCAAGGAGTTCACGCCCGCGATGGCGAAGGCCGTGCTCGACGAGGCAGCGAAGGCAGCGCCGAAGAACCACTTCACGGTCGGCATCGTCGACGACGTCACGCACCGCTCGCTCGACGTCGACGAGTCGTTCGACGTCGAGCCCGACGACGTCACGCGCTGCGTCTTCTGGGGTCTCGGCGCCGACGGCACGGTCGGCGCGAACAAGGCCACCATCAAGATCCTGGGCGAGCGGACCGCGCTGCACGTCCAGGGCTACTTCGTCTACGACTCGAAGAAGTCGGGCGCGCGCACGGTCTCGCACCTGCGCTTCGGCCCGCGGCCGATCGCCGCGCCCTACCTGATCCGGCGCGCCGACTTCGTCGCCTGCCACCAGTTCCAGTTCCTCGATCGCTACGACGTGCTCGAGGCGGCCCGCCCCGGCGCCACGCTCCTGCTGAACGCGCCGCACCGCGCGACCGAGCTCTTCGAGCGCCTGCCGTTCGAGACGCAGGAGGCGATCGTGGAGAAGAAGCTGCGCCTCTTCGCGATCGACGCCGATCGCGTCGCGCGCGAATGCGGCATCGACGGCCGGATCAACACCGTCATGCAGGCGTGCTTCTTCGCGCTCACCAAGCTGATCCCGTTCGAGGAGGCGCTGGCCGCCATCGAGGAGTCGATCCGCGGCACCTACGGCAAGAAGGGCGACGAGATCGTCCGTCGCAACGTCGCCGCCGCGCGCGCCGCGCTGGCCCGCATGGAGGAGGTGCCCGTCCCGGCCGCTCCGACCGCGAAGCGGTGGCGACCGCCGCTGGTGCCCGCGCACGCGCCCGACTTCGTGCAGCGCGTCACGTCCGTGATGCTCGCCGAGAAGGGCGATCTCCTCCCGGTGAGCGCGTTCCCTCCCGACGGGACCTGGCCGACCGGGACCGCCCGCTTCGAGAAGCGCAACATCGCCGACGCGATCCCGATCTGGGACCCGGCGCTCTGCATCCAGTGCAACAAGTGCGCGTTCGTCTGTCCGCACGCCGCGATCCGGATCGGCGCCTTCGAGCCGGCGCAACTCGCCGCGGCGCCCGCGTCGTTCCAGTCGGCCGGCTACCGCGGCAAGGAGCTGGCCGGGATGCAGTACGTGGTCCAGGTCGCGCCCGAGGACTGCACCGGCTGCCACCTCTGCGCGGTCGTCTGCCCCGCGCGCGATCGCACCGCCGCGAACCGCAAGGCGCTGGTGATGCAGGCGCACGGCGACCACGTCGCCCGTGAGCGCGAGAACTTCGCCTTCTTCGACGCGCTCCCGCCGCTCGACCGGACGCGCGTCGAGCGCGAGGGCCGCTTCGACGTGAAGTCGTCGCAGTTCCTCCAGCCGCTGTTCGAGTTCTCGGGCGCGTGCGCCGGCTGCGGCGAGACGCCCTACGTGAAGCTCCTCACGCAACTCTTCGGCGACCGGCTCCTGGTCGCGAACGCCACCGGCTGCTCCTCGATCTACGGCGGCAACCTGCCGACGACGCCCTACTGCGCGAACGACGAGGGGCGCGGGCCCGCCTGGAGCAACTCGCTGTTCGAGGACAACGCCGAGTTCGGGCTGGGCATGCGCCTCGGGATCGACCGCCGGCGGGACGCCGCGCGCACGCTCGTCCGGGCGCTGGCGACCGAGCTCGGCGGGTCGCTCGCCGACGCGTTGCTTGCGGCCCCGGCGACCGGCGCGGCGGCGCTGCGCCGGCAGCGCGAGCACGTGGCCGCGCTCCGGCAGCGCCTCGCGCGCGTCGACGATCCGCGCGCGCGCCGGCTCGAGACGCTCGCCGACGATCTGGTCGACAAGAGCGTCTGGCTCGTGGGCGGCGACGGCTGGGCCTACGACATCGGCTTCGGCGGGCTCGACCACGTGCTGTCGTCGGGCCGCAAGGTGAACGTCCTCGTGCTCGACACCGAGGTCTACTCGAACACGGGCGGGCAGGCGTCGAAGGCGACGCCGCTCGGCGCGGCCGCGAAGTTCGCCGCCGCCGGCAAGGGGGCGCACAAGAAGGACCTCGGGCTCATCGCCATGTCCTACGGCAACGTCTACGTCGCCTCGATCGCGTTCGGCGCGAAGGACGCGCAGACGGTGCAGGCGCTGATCGACGCCGAAAACCACCCGGGCCCCTCGCTCGTGATCGCCTACAGCCACTGCATCGCCCACGGCTACGACCTGAGCCACGGCCTCGAGCAGCAGAAGAAGGCGGTCGGCAGCGGGATCTGGCCGCTCTACCGCTTCGACCCGCGGCGCGTCGACCGCGGGCTTCCCCCGCTCGAGCTCGACTCGGGACCGCCGAACGTCGCGGTCCAGGACTACATGGCGGCCGAAGCCCGCTTCCGCATGGTCGAGCGCGTCGACCCGGCGCGCTTCAGGAAGCTCGCCGACGCGGCGCAGCACGAGGTCGAGCGGCGGCTCAAGGTCTACGCGCACCTCGCGAAGCTCGAGCTCGGCGACCACGCCGCCCCCTCCGCGCCACGCTGACGGAGACCTCCATGGACCTCTCCACGCGCTATCTCGGCTTCGCCCTGCCGCACCCCCTCGTGCCGGGCGCGGGCCCGCTCGCCGACGACCTCGACCTCGTGCGCCGGCTCGAGGACGCCGGCGCGCCGCTCGTCGCGCTGCGGTCGCTGTTCGAGGAGCAGGTGGTGGTCGAGCAGCTGGCGCATGCGCGCGCGCTCGACGCGCACTCGGAGTCGTTCGCGGAGGCGAGCGGCTGGTTCCCCGACTCGCGCGAACTCGCGTTCGGTCCGGAGGAGTACCTCGAGCACCTCGGGCGCATCAAGGCGGCGGTGCGCGTGCCGGTGGTCGCGTCGCTCAACGGCACGACGCCCGGCGGCTGGATCGACTTCGCGCAGCGGATCGCGCAGGCCGGCGCCGACGCGATCGAGCTCAACCTGCACGACCTCGCCACCGATCCGGCGATGACGAGCGGGGCGATCGAGGCGCGGCACGTCGAGGTCGTGCGCGAGATCCGGCGGCGCGTCCGGCTCCCGCTCGCGGTCAAGCTCTCGCCGTTCTTCACGGCGCTGCCGAACTTCGCGACGGAGCTCGTGCGCGCCGGCGCCGACGCGATCGTGCTCTTCAACCGCTTCTACGAGCCCGAAATCGACCTCGAGTCGCTCGAGGTGAAGCCGGAGCTCCACCTCTCGTCCCGCGCCGAGCTCAACCTCCGGCTGCGCTGGATCGCGATCCTGCACGGCCGCGTCGACGCGGACCTCGCGGTCACGGGCGGCGTGCATTCGGCCGTCGACGCGGTGAAGGCGCTGCTGGCGGGCGCGCACGCGGTGCAGGTCGTCTCCGCGCTCCTCCGGCACGGGCCCGAGCACCTCGCGACGCTCCGGCGCGAGCTCGACGCCTGGCTCGAGAGCCACGACTACGCCGCCCTCGCTCCGAGCATCGGCTCGCTCAGCCACGGGCGCGGCGCCGACCCGCGGCTGATCGAACGCGCGAACTACGCCCGCATCCTGCATGCGTGGCGTCCACGCTGACCAAGCGCGGGAGCGAAGCGGGCCGGACCGCTCGCGCTCACGACGGACTTCGCGGACGGCCGCTCAGTGCCGCGGAGTCGCGCCCACCGCACGAACCGTGGCGACGACGGCGTGGAGGAGGTCCTTCCAGGTCACCACTCCGACCAGTTGCTCCGCGTCGCCGACGACGGGAAGGCAGGAGATCCGCCGCTCGACCATGATCTCCGCCGCCGCCAGGACATCCGTCGACGGCACCACGGTGATCGGACGGCGAGTCATGATCTGGTGGGCGTGGAGCTTCAGCGTGGCTTCGTCCCGGTGCTGCTCGCAGATCGTCTGGGCGAACGGGCTCCGGTGGCGCAGGACGTCCCGATCCGAGATCACTCCGCACAGCCTTCGTCCGCTGATCACCATGACGTGATGGAAGTGGTGGCGGTGGAACAGCTCTTCGATCGCCTGCAGCGTGTCGTCCATCGAAACGGTGACCGGATCCGGACTCATGACTTCGGCGATCGTCACGATCGGCCTCCCCGCGAAGCGTTCCCTCGGTCGATTCGTCCGCGCGAGCGACCTGGCTTGAGGGCGTTCGCGGCGGGAGCGCGTTCCTGGAGGTCGGGACGTCGAGTCGCCGTTGGAGGAGGCCGCGGATCCTCGAATGGACGGAGGTCGCCCGCGCGAGAAGGGCAGCACGACGCGTCGGCGACTCACTTCGCCGCCGCGACCTTCTCGAGCGCGGCCCGCAGCGATACCTCGTCGAAGTGGACGGCGCGCCACGCGACGCGTCCCTCCCGATCGAGGAGGTAGGTCGTCGGATAGATCCGCACTCCGAACGCCTCGCTCACGGCGTCCTTCTCCTGCAGCACCGGCGTGAACGTGAACTTCTCCTTCGCGAAGTAGGTCGCGACCGTCTCGCGCGGGTCGCGGAAGTCCACCGCGACGATCCGCACGCCGCGCGGCGCGAATTCCTGCTGGAGCTTCTCGATGCGCGGCAGCTCCTCGCGGCAGGTCGCGCAGCCGTAGAACCAGAACGTGACGAGCAGCGAGCCCTCCCCGAAGTCGCGCCGTCGCATCGTCTTCCCGTCGAGCGTCGTGACCACGAAGTCCGGCGCCGCCGCGCCGATCTCGAGCAGACCCTCCTCGCTGTCCGGCTCGAGCGGGCTCGCCCGCTCCGGCGGCATGAACGTGAACGCGTCCGCCGCCACCTTCGGCGCCAGGTCGAACGCCCCATAGTCGACGATCTGCTCGACCGACTGCGTCCCGACCGAGTGCACCGTCCGGAAGCGACGCAGCCGATTCCCGAGGATCCAGACGCGTGACTCCACCGCGCCCACGCTCCACGCGACCACGCGGCACTCCTCGTCGCCGAGCGTCTCCGTCGTCACCGCCGCGTCCGCCACGTACGGCACCAGCGCGCCCGCGCCCTTCGAGAAGAAGAGCGTCGCGGCCGGTCCGACCCCGTACTGCTCGATCTTCGCCATGCCGAGCTGCTTCGACTTCAGGTACCCCCGCTTGAACTTGAGGTAGTGCCACGCCGTCGTGCCATCGAGCACGAGCAGTTGGTCCTGCCCCGCGCCCGCGAGCTCGAGTCGAGCGTGGTCGGGCCGCTCGAGCAGCACCTTCTCCCGCTGCGCGATCTCGACCGAGGCGATGCGGGTGGTGAATCTCGCGTCGAATGAGACCGCGCTCGCATCCCCCAGCGCGGCGCCGACCGAGTCGAGCAGCTCCTTCGCGGACGATGCGGAGGATGCGACGGGCGTCGCGGCAGGCGGGCGCACGGGCGCCTGCGCTGTCCCGCTGCGCGCGAGCGGGCACGCGAAGAGCGCGATCGCCGTCGCGACCCGCACGCGGCGCGGCCAAGACGAAGGGGCGCGAGAGGAGTGCGAGCTCATCGTCACGTCTCCTGATCACGGGTCGAAGGAGATGGCGATCGCCGGTCCCTTCTCGCCCAGTGTCGGAGTCGGCTCCGGGGCCGGCCGTCCAGCACGCCGTCGGGCCGCCCTTCGGCGCGTGGCTCCGGAACTTCCGCGACGCTCGAACGAGCGAGCACGAGCGACTGCCCCATCCAGGACGGTTCGCAATGGTCGGGGCGAGCCGATTTGAACGGCCGACCTCTTGCTCCCAAGGCAAGCGCTCTAGCCAAGCTGAGCTACGCCCCGAACCGGGGCGGCATGGTAGCGCGGGAGCACGAGGCGGCGGCCAAGCCGCGATCCGCCCGAGATCAGGCGCGGTCGAACTCGGCGCGGAGCCCCGGCTCGCCGGCGAGGGTCCGCGGCGCGGCGGCGCGCGGACGGGCGCCGTGGCGCTGCGCGACCGCAGTGAGCAGTTCGAGGGTCGCGGCGTCATCGACCACGAAGGAGAACGGGGCCGACTTCTCGAGCGTCGCGAGGAACGACTCGAGGCGCGCGACCGGCATGCCGCACGCTTCGCCGCGGAGGTCGAGCAACGGCAGCGCGGCGGCAGTCGCGTTCACGCCGACGTTGCCGGCTTTCACGCTGGTCGCCGTCGCCGGCACCTGCGACGGCGCGATCTTCCGCAACAGCACGACGCCGCCGTACGCCCCGATCGCGAGTCCGCCGCCGAAGAGCCAGCCATGGCCCGACGACGCCATCGCGCCGGAGAGGAGCGCGCCGACGGTGCAGCCCGATGCGAGGAAGGCACCGAAGCCCAGCAGCACGCCGCCGAGCAACGCCATCAGGAGCGCGCGCGGCCTTCCGATCCGCGGCCGGAACTCGCCCGCGGCGAGCGCGGCGGCCAGCGAGCCGGCGACGAGCGCGACGACGAAGAGGCCGTTGTTCGAGAGGCCGCTCACTCCTTCAGGCGGCCGGCAGCCGCTCATCTGGTCGAGACCTTCGAGCCGCTCCGGCAGCGCGCCGAGCGCGTTCCCGGCTTCGCGCGCGCATCGCGCGAGCTCGGCCGTCACGCCGAGCGGCGCGCCGCGCATCAGCGCCAGCGTCGCCAGCAAGCCGAGCGCGCCGCCGGCGATCGCCGCGGGCCACGGCTCGCGGAAGAGGCGCGCGAGCGCGCGATCGACGTCGCCGCCCGCCGCCGCCTCGCGTCGCGCCGCCGTCGGCACGCAGCGCAGCAGCAGCAGCGCCAGCGCCGCGAGGAGCGCGAGCTCGACCGCCAGCGAGCCGGCGTAGCCGAGGCTCTTCGGCAGCCAGAGCGTCGGCGCCTCCGCGATGACCGCCACCCAGAGGTCGTTCCACGCGACTTGCCCGAGCAACTGTCCCGCGACGACGCCGACCAGCGCGACCAGCGACGCGACCGCCCCTTCGCCGAGCCGCCAGAGCTGGCCGCTGATGCAGCCGCCCGCCGCCACCATGCCGAGCCCGAACGCGACGCCGCCGACCAGCGTGTGCCACGAGACGCGCGTGATGAACGCGGTCGGCGGCACGTAGCCGCGCGACGGGTCGGGCAGTTGCGCGCCGAAGACGACGTGGTAGCCGACGAGGCCGACGGCCAGCGCCGCGAGCAGCCCGACCGCGGCGCGCCGCTCCTTGGCGAGGAAGAGGTCGCGGAACGCCGACGCGAAGCAGAGGCGCGATCGCTGCAGCAGCGCGCCGAACGCGAAGCCGCAGAGCAGCGCGAACGACGCCTCGCGGCCGCGCGCCGCGTGGAGCTGCCACGCCGCCCACGCCGCGCCGGCCGCGACCGCGAAGGCCGCGACTGAGCGCGCCGTGGCGCCGCCGCTCGCCGCGCTTACTTCCCGGTCCAGACGGAGCCCGCCTCGTTCACGATCGGCACGCCGACGGCGTTGCCGTACTCGGTCCACGAGCCGTCGTAGTTGCGCGCGTCGTAGCCGAGCAGGAACTTCAGCACGAACCAGGTGTGGCTCGCCCGCTCGCCGATGCGGCAGTAGGTGATGACCGGCTTGCTGCCGTCGACGCCCGCGTCGGCGTAGAGCTTCTTCAGCTCGGCGACCGACTTGAAGGTCCCGTCGTCGTTGACCGCCTTCTTCCACGGGACGCTCTTCGCGCCCGGGATGTGGCCGGCGCGGATCGCCAGCTCCTGGATGCCCGGCGGCGCGATCACCTTGCCGCTGAACTCGTCGGGCGAACGGACGTCGACCAGGACCGCCGCCTCGCCCTCGACGACCTTCACGACGTCGCCGAGCCGCGCGCGCAGCTTCTGGTCGAACCCGGCGACCTTGTAGGTCGCGGCGGCCGGCGCCGGGACGGTCGTGTCCCACGGCCGCCCCTCCGCCTCCCACTTCGTCCGGCCGCCGTCCATCACCTTCACGTCCTTGTGGCCGTACATCGTGAAGGTCCAGACGGCCCACGCCGCGAACCAGTTGCTGTTGTCGCCGTAGAGGACGACCGTCGAGTCGTTCGCGATGCCCGACCGCGCGCAGAGCTTCTCGAAGGCCGCCGCGCCGACGATGTCGCGCGCGACGGGATCGCAGAGCTCGGTGTGCCACTTGAGGCCGACGGCGCCCGGCACGTGGCCCTTCTCGTAGACGCCGGGATCGACGCTCACCTCGACGACGCGCACCTTCGGGTTGGTCGCGTTCTTCGCGACCCAGTCGGTCGTGACCAGCGCGCTCGGCGCGGCCGCATCCTGCGCGGCGGCGCCTTGCAGCGCGACGCAAGTCGCCGCGACGAGGCCGGCGGCGAGGGTGGTGAAGGATCGCTGCATCCGCTTCATGGCTTTCATCGCTCCGCGCTCGGGGAGGCGCGCGCGCGCTCGATCGAGCCGCGCGCTCACGCCTCGGGACGGCGCGGAACGATAGCGCGCCGCGTCGCGTCGCGATGGGCGAGCGCGGCCGCGTAGAGCGCCTCGACCTGCTCGATCTCGCGTTCCGGCGCGTGATGCTCCGCGATCCATGCCGGCCCGCGCGCGGCGACGGCCATCGCCGCCGCATCGCGTCTCAACGCGGCCACCACTTTCGGGACGAAATCTCCCCGCTCGCGGAAGAGCAGCGCCTGCTCGCCGTCGCGCAGCCACTCGTGGTTCCCCGGCACGTCGCGCGCGACGACCGGCCGCCCGAGCGCGAGCGCCTCGAGCAGCGCGTTGCTCTGCCCCTCGTAGTCGGAGACGTTGATCACCGCGTCGGCCGCCGCGTAGGCGCCCGCCATCGCGTCGGGCGCGATCGCGCCGAGCCACCACGCCCACGGCGTCGTGGCCAGCAACGCCCGCAGCGCGCGCCCCTCCTCGCGATCGAGCTCGGGCCCGAGCAGCACGAGCCGCGCGCGGCTCTCCTGGGACACGACGTCCCGGAACCACTCGACCGCGCGCCGGTTGCCCTTCACCGGCCGCACGCCCGCGACGAGCAGCGCGATCCGCTCGTCGCCGTCGAAGCCGAGACGCTGCCGCAGCGGGAAATCGCCGCGCGGCGCGATGACGCCCTTGCTCACCACGTGGATGCGGCCCGCGAGCGCCGGCCATTCGCGCGCGACCGCGTCGCGCTGCTGGACGAACGCCACCATCGCGGCGTCGGCGCGCGCCACCTCGTCGGCGATGACGGCGCGCCGCTCGCGCGCGAGCGGGACGCCCGGCAGGTCGCTGCCGGCGAAGGTGACGACGCGCGCCGGCCGCGGCGCCGCGCCGCACGCCGTGAAGTCGAACGGCGTCGCGGCGCGGATCGCGTGGTAGACGTGGACGACGTCGGCGCACGCCTGCTCGCCGCCGCGCGCGCGCGAGATCGCCTCGTCGGGCGTCGCGACGACGACCTCGTGGCCGCGCCGCGCCAGCCCTTCGGCGAGCCGCCGCGACGTCTGCTGGTTGCCGCTCACCGGCGCCGGCGGGGGCGGGACGATCAGCAGCACCTTCATCGCGCGCCTTGCTCCGGCGCGTCCGGCTCCGGCGGCAGCCGCTCCGCCGTCTCGCGCAGCGCCGCGCCCGCCTCCTGCTTCGCGAGCGCGCGGCGGAACGTGACCAGCAACCCGGAGAGCAGGCTGAAGTCGGCGTGCTCGCCGCCGGCGCGGTCGAAGAGGTCGACGAAGCGCTTCACGATGCGGCGATGGAGGTCGCCGTGGGCGCCGGGCTGCAGGCCGATGCGCGCCACCGTCTCGCCGAACTCCTCGCGCAGCGCCGCGCGATCCTCCGCCTTCGCGGCGCGCGCGGCGGGCCGCCACTGCGGCGTCGGCGGCAGCGACGTCGCGCGCGCGACCTCCCACAGCGCGACCGTGACCGCGTGCGAGAGGTTCATCACCGGATCGCGGCCCGGCACCGGGATCGTCAGCAGCTCGTGCGCCTCGGCGAGCTCCTCGGCGCTGAGCCCGCTGTCCTCGCGTCCGAAGACGAAGGCGGGCGCGCCCGCGACGTCGGCGGCGACGCGCGGCGCCGCCTCGAGCAGCTCGCTGCGCGGCTGGCGGAAACGGCCGACGCGCGCGCTGAAGGCGAAGGCGCGGCCGCGCCCGCGCAGCGCCGAGCGCAGGTCGCCGAAGCACGCGACCGAGTCGAGCACCGGCGTCCCGTGGCAGGCGCGCGCGCGCGCGTCGGGGCCGACGATGGCGGCGCGCCGCGCTTCGTCGGCGACGACGAGGCGCAGCGTCGTGGCGCCGAGGTTCCACATCGCGCGGCAGACGGCGCCGACGTTGCCCGGCTCCGACGGCTCGACGAGGACGACGGCGACGTGCGCGAGCGGGAGGTCGGCCATGCGGCGCGCGACGTTAGCGCCCGCCGTGATCGGCGAGCCAGCTCGCGGTCGCGTCGCCCGCCTCCCCATGCCACGACGCCGTCAGCTCGAGCCAGAGGACGAGCCCGCGGTCGGCGCCGTAGCGGGCGTAGCGCCGCTCGATCGCCCGGTCGCTCGGCGCCTTCCGCTTGCCGAGCTGCCTCGCGAGCTGCGCGCGGCACCACGAGTCGAGCGCGAGGTCGTCGTGGCGGCCGAGCAGCCGCAGCGCCTGCCCCGCCGCGTAGGGGCCGAAGCCGTCGAGCGCGAGGAGCCGCCCGCGCAGCTCGTCGGTCGTCACGTCGCCGCCCTCGAACGCCGCAGCCGCGTCCTCCGTGCCGTCCCCCGCCGCCGCGAAGCGATGCGCCAGCGCGCGCGCGCCGCGGGCGCGGTAGCCGGCACGCACCGTCTCGCGCCAGAAGCGTTCGCTCGCCGCCGCGCAGGCCGCCGCGCCGGGAAACGCGGCGCGGCCCGACGGCGCCTTCGCGCCGAGCGCGTCGCACAGCCGCTGCGCCATCAGCCGCGTCGCCGCCCACGAGCAGTTCGTCGTGAAGAGCAGCTTCAGCAGGTCCTCGAAGAGCGTCGCGCTCGCCAGCAGCCGGCCGCCGCCGCGCCGCGCCGCCCAGCGGACGCTCGGCCACTCCGCGCAGCGCTTCCAGAAGGGCGCGAAGTCGTGGTCGAGCCGCAGGATCCGCCGCAGCGCCGCGCGCACCGCCGCGCGCGCCGCGAGCGGCGGCGCTCCGTCGCCCTCGATCGTCACGCGCAGCTTCGCGCCGCGCTGCTCGACGGCGACGTCGTACGCGCGCTCGGCGGCGCCGCGCGTGACCGCGACGACCGTCTCGAAGCGCGCCGCACCGGGTTCGTACCGGTGCGGCGCGAGGTCGTACCAGCCGTGGCCGGTCAGCGCGAGCGGCAGCTCGAACGGTTCCGCGACGGCGAGCTCGAAGCGGGCGCGCCCCATCCTTCGCCCCGTCAAACCAGGGCGGCTCGCACCGAGTGGATCGGCGGCAGGTCGGCGACGACCTGCTCCCACTCCTCGCCGCCGTCGTGGCCGCGCCAGAGCTGGCCGGTCGTCGTCCCGAACCAGAGCGACGCGTGCTTCGCCTGGTCGGTCGCCATCGCGTCGCGCAGCACCGTGAACCACGCCTCCTTCTTCGGCAGCCCCTTGCGCAGCGGCAGCCACGAGGCGCCCGCGTCGTCGCTGCGCCACACCGTCGGCTTCGCGCCGGCGCAGGTGCGCGTCTGCGGCTCGAGCGGCATCACCCACACCGTGTCGGGGCGATGCGGATGGACGACGATCGGGAAGCCGAAGTCGCCCGGCAGCCCCTTCGCGATCGACGTCCACGTCTTGCCGCCGTCGTCGCTGCGCACCACCGAGAGGTCCTGGCGATCCTCGGCGCCGCCGTGGTTCTGGAGGTAGAGGCGGTTCGGCCGGCTCGGATGGGCGGTGATCTTGTGGACGCACTGCCCGAACTCGGGATTGCGGTCGGGACTGAACGCCGCGTCGATGCCCTTGTTCTCCGCCGCGAAGGTGGCGTTGCCGTCGCGGCTGCAGTAGTGGCCGCCGGTCGAGATGCCGAGGTGGAGCGCGCCGTCCACCGGCAGGATCGTGTGGAGGCAGAGGCCGCCGCCGCCCGGCTGCCACTGCTTCGCGTGGGCGTGGTCGTTCAGCCCCTTCACCGGCTGCCAGCTCGCGCCCGCGTCGTCGGTGTGGAAGAGCGCCGCCGGCTCGACGCCGCAGTACCACTCCTTCTTGCTCTTCCCCTCGGCGAGCGACCAGATCTGCTTCAGCGTCCGGCCATCGTCGGCCGCGAAAGCGGGAGTGGCTCCGGTCGGCTTGAACTTCTTCCCCAAGTCGGTCGAGAGCTGGATCGTGCAGCCGAACCACGGCGAGCTCGGCGCAGCGACGAGGCGCGGCGACGAGGCACGCAGGTCGATCAGCGCCGCGTTGACCGAGAGGCCGGGGAAGAAGGGCCCGCGCACGGCGAACTTCTTGCCGCGCGGCGTCCCCTCGAGGACGAAGAGTCCCTTCCTCGTGCCGACCGTGACCACCATACGAGCCGCCATCGCACCGCTCCTTCTTGCCCCCAGCCTCTTGCCCCCTGCCTCGTGTCGCGTCCGCGCGGACTCAGCCGCCCGAAACGGCCGGCACGATCGTGACCACGTCGCCCTCGCGCAAGGGGGTGGCAAGGCCGCGCAGCGATTGGATCCGATCGAGGTTCACGAAGACGTGGATGTGGGGGCGCGGCTCGCTGCGCTCGTCGCAGACCATCCGCCACGCCGCGACGTGCGTCGACTTCAGCGCCGCCAGCAAGCCAGCCACGTCGCTCGCGGCGAGCGTCACGCTCGTGCGTCCGCCGACCGCCGGCCGCACCGCCGGCGGCAGCGCCAGCTCGACGTGCGCAGGGTTCGAGGCGGCGTCGCTCATGGCGGGAGCTTCCATGGCGGCAGTCTCCCCTCGCTGCGCGCGATCACCAGCGCGCCGACGAGGTCGCCCGTGACGTTGGGCACCGTCCGCGCCATGTCGACCAGCCGGTCGACGCCCAGCACCAGCCCGAGCAGCGCGGGATCGATGCCCACCTGCTGCAGCACCGTCACGATCAGCGGCAGCGAGCCGCCCGGCACGCCAGCGGCGCCGATCGCGGTCAGCACCGAGAGCACGACGACCAGCGCCTGCGTCGCGAGCGGCAGATCGACGCCCGACACCTGCGCGAGGAAGAGGACCAGCACGCCCTCGAAGAGCGCGGTGCCGTTCATGTTCATCGTCGCGCCGAGCGGCACGACGAAGCCGACGATCTCCGCCGGGATCTTGAACTCCTGCTGTGCCGTCGCGAGCGTCGTCGGCAGCGTCGCGTTCGACGACGAGGTGGAGAACGCCGTCGCCATCAGACCGCGCACCCGCTTGAAGAGGACGTGCGGCGGCACCTTCGCGAAGAACCACGCCAGCCCGCCCAGCACGACGAACTGCTGGATCGCCAGCCCGCCGAGCGCGACGCCGAGATAGGCGCCAAGCGCCGAGAAGATGGAGGTGCCGAAGAGCGCCGTGTTCTTGAAGACGAGTCCGGCGACGCCGAACGGCGCGAGCTTCATCGCCCACGCGACGATCGTCGTCGAGATCTCGTAGAGCGACTCGAGGAGGGCCAGCAGCGGACGCCGCTTTTCCTCCGGCAGCCGCCCCGCCGCCGCGCCGACCAGCAGCGCGAAGAAGATCAGCGCGAGGAGGTCGCCGCCGGCCGCCGCCTTCACCGGGTTGTCCGGCACGATCGCGAGGAGCATGTCGACCGAGAAGCCGCCGCTGGTCGCCGCGAGGCCGATCTTCTCCTGCGCGGCGGCGCTCGACTGCGCGACGAGCGCGTCGCGCATCGCCGGATCGACCGCGTCGCCCGGCCGGAACCAGTCGACCAGCGCGATGCCGAGCGTCGCCGCGAACGCCGTCGTCAGCGCGAACCAGCCGATCGTCTTGAGCCCGATGCGGCCGAGCGCGCGGCCGCCGCCGAGGCCGGCGACGCCGAGCGCCAGCGACGTGAAGACGATCGGCACGACGATCATCTTGAGGAGGCGGAGGAAGAGGTCGCCCACCTTCCCCGCCACGTTCAGCGCGAACCACTCGAGCTTGCGGTAGGCCCCGGGGTCGTCGGGTCCGATCCAGTGATTGCACGCGACGCCGGCCAGCGCGCCGACGACCAGCCCGAGGAAGATCCAGGTGGCCGTGCCGCGCTTCGCTCCGCTCATCGCGCCCGCTCCCCGCCGAGGAGGCGCGGGAAGGCGCTCTCCTCCGCCATGACGCGCTCGACCTCGTCGATCTCCTTCGGCAGCGCGGCGGAGAGCACCACGTTCCCGCCCGCCGTGACCAGCACGTCGTCCTCGATCCGAACGCCGATCGCGTGGAAGCGCGCGTCGACGCCGGCGAAACCGGGCGTCACGTAGCAGCCCGGCTCGACCGTCAGCACCATCCCCGGCGCGAGGCGCACCTCGCCGCGCCCCTCCTCCGATCCGTAGGGGCAGTCGTCGTGCACGTCGAGGCCGAGCCAATGGCTCACGCCATGCGGTTGGAGCGCCATCGCCGCGTCGCGCGACGTCACGACGCCGGCCGCCAGCAGCGCGTCGGCCATCGTGTTGCGCGCGACGCGGTTGATCGCGCCGAGCGTCGCGCCCGGCTTCACCTCGGCGATCGCCGCCTTCTGCGCGGCGAGGACCGCCTGGTAGATCGCGCGCTGCTCCGCCGTGAAGCGGCCGTCGGACGGCAGCGTCCGCGTGATGTCGGCGGTGTACATGCCCCACTCGCCCGCGACGTCGACGACGATCGTCGCGTGCGGCGGGATGAGCGCGCGGTTCGAGTCGTAATGGAGCACGCAGGAGTTCGGGCCCGAGCCGACGATCGAGTCGTAGCCGACGCGACGCGACCCCATCAGCGCGAAGCTCGCCTCGAGGACCGCCTCGACCTCGAACTCGTAGCGCCCCGGCTCGGCGTGGCGCATCGCGGCGAGGTGGCCCGCGACCGAGAGGTCGACCGCCCGCTGCAGCAGCGCGATCTCCTCGTCGCCCTTCACGAGGCGCAGCCGGCCGATGGCGCCGCGGAGCTCGCGCTCCTCGACCGCGAGGCCGGCGGGCAGCGCCTGGTCGAGCAGCGCGCGGCGCGCGCGATCGCCCGAGTCGCGCACGTGGAGCTGCTTCGCGTCCTTCAGCAGCTCCGCGAGCCCGCTCGCGAGATGGGCGTTCGAGCGCACCTCGTCGGCCAGCGCGGCGGCGCCCTCGACTCCCGCGCGCGCTCCGTTCCAGAGCGCGTCGCCGGCGTCGAGCGGCGGCACGAAGAGGACGGCGTGCGGCGCGCCTTCGTGGCGCGTCAGCACCAGCGCCGCGCCCGGCTCGCCGAAGCCGGTGAGGTACCAGAAGTCGCTGGCCGGCCGGTAGCTGTGGTCGACGTCGTGGTTGCGCTCGACGACGGGCGCAGAGAAGAGCACCACCGTCGCGTCGTCGCCCAGCCGTTCGAGCAGCCGCGCGCGCCGCTCCGCGAAGAGCGCGGGCGGCAGCTCGTCGCTCGGCAGCAGCGGCGCGATCGGCGCCGCCGGCCCCGCCTGCGCCGCCTGCAGCACCACGCAGGTCACGAACGTTGCGAACGCTCCCATCTCATGCGACTCCCGCGAGGAGCCGAGCGCTCTCCTCGCGCAGCTGCACGAGCGCCTCGTCGACCCGTTCCGCGTGGGTGCGGAAGGAGAGGACGCAGAGGCGCAGCGCGTAGCGGCCGCGGACCAGCGTGCCCGAGAGGTAGACGCGTTGCCGGCGATTCACGCGGGCGAGCAGCTCGCGCGACAGGCGGTCGCCCGCCTCGCCCGGTTGCGCGACGCGGAACGCGAAGAGCGACAGGTCGCACGGCCCGCAGAGCTCGAGGCCGGGGATCGCCGCGACGGCGTCGCACGCGCGCGCCGCCAGCGCGAGCTTCTCCGCGAGCGCGTCGCGGAACGCCTTCGCGCCGAACGTCTGGAGCGAGAGCCAGAGGCGCAGCCCGCGGAAGTCGCGCGAGAGCTCGGGCGAGAGGTTCGTCGAGTCCGGCAGCGCGTCGTCGTCGATCGCCTGCGGCAAGTAGGCGCTCTCCTGCGCGAAGGGGCGGCGCAGGTCGGCCCCCTCGCGGACCAGCACGCCGCCGGTGCCGTAGGGCAGGAAGAAGCCCTTGTGCGGATCGATCGTCAGCGAGTCGGCGCGCTCGATGCCGGCGAGGCGGCGGCGCCCCTCGTCGCAGAGCTGGAAGCAGGCGCCGTACGCGCCGTCGACGTGGTACCAGAGCCGCTCGCGCGCGGCGAGGTCGGCGAGCGCCGGCAGCGGATCGAGCGCTCCGGTGTGGACCGTGCCGGCGTTGGCGACCAGCACCGCCGGCAGCAACCCCGCCGCGCGGTCGGCGGCGATCGCCTGCTGCAGCGGCGCGAGCGCGAGGCGGTGGCGCTCGTCGCACGGCAGCAGCCGCACGTGCGCCTTCCTGAATCCGACGAGGTGGGCCGCCTTCGTGATCGAGTGGTGCACCTGGTCGGAGACGTAGAGCACCGCGCGCCCGACCTCGTCGCCCGCCTGCTTGTCGCGCGCGCACGCCAGCGCGATCAGGTTCGCGACCGAGCCGCCCGACGTCAGCACTGCGCGCGCACGCGGCGGGAAGCGGAACTCGTCCAGCAGCCAGCGCACCACCGCCGCCTCGAGCCGCACCAGCAGCGGCGCCGCCGCCGAGACGCCGACGAAACGGTTCGTGAGTCCGGCGACCAGGTCGGCCAGCGCCGCGGTCGGCAGCCCGCCGCCCGGGATGAAGGCGAGGTAGCCCGGCCCCGCCGTCGTGAACGACTTCGGGACCCACTCGCCGATCAGCTTCTTCAGCAGCGGCCGCGGGTCGCGCCCCGCTTCGGGGATCGGCGCGCCCGCCTCGGCCAGCTCGGCCGCGGACGGCGCCGCGCCGCTCGCCGGCTGGTCGGGCAGCGTGCGGACGTGGTCGAGCGCCAACTCGACCGCCTCGTGGAACCAGGCGGCCAGCGTTTCGTGCGGCGGTTCGAGCGGCGAGGAGGGCATGCGCGGCAGCGTAACGGCGTCGCGCCGCTTTGCTACCGTGCCGCGCCCTCGGGAGAACGCGCATGCGCTGGATGATCGGTCTCGCGGTCGGCGTCGCCCTCCTTCCGATCGGCGGGCCGGACGACGACGGGAAGAAGCGCCTCACGCTCGAGCAGACGCTGACCGGTCCGCAGCGCGTCTCCTTCGCCGCGGTCGCGCCGCCCGTCGCCTTCGCGCGCGACGGCCGCCACCTCGAGGTGCAGCGCGACGGCAAGACGCTCTGGCTCGATCCCGCGACGAAGGCGACCGACGCGCCTCCGCCCGCCGATCCGGCCGCGGGCGCCGCGGCCGCCGCGCGCGACGCGGCGCTGCTGGCGGCGCTCGCCAAGCTGCCCGGCTTCGACGAGGCGGCCGCGAAGAAGGTGGCCGGCAACCGCCGCGCGACCAGCAAGGACGGCGACGCCGTGCTGCTCGAGGGCGACAAGGATCTCTGGTTCTTCCGCCACGGCGGCGAGACGGTCGCGCGCCTGACCGACGGCGAGTCGGCGGAGGAGAACGCCCGCCTCTCGCCCGACGGCCGCTTCGCGTCGTTCGTGCGCGAGAACGACCTCTGGCTGGTCGAGACCGGCTCGCTGCGCGAGCGGCGCGTCACGAAGGACGGCGGGCCGGAGAAGCTGAACGGCAAGCTCGACTGGGTCTACCAGGAGGAGGTCTACGGCCGGGGCAACTTCCAGGCGACGTGGTGGAGCCCGGCGAGCCGCCATCTCGCGTTCCTGGCGCTCGACCAGGCCGGCGTGCCGCACCATCCGATCGTCGACCACGTGCCCGACCGCGCGCTGCTCGAGGACACGCGCTACCCGAAGGCGGGCGACCCGAACCCGACGGTGGCGCTCGGCGTGGCGCGCGCGCGCGACGCGCGGGTCACGTGGATCGACCTCGCGAAGTACGCGAAGGACGAGGCGCTCGTCGTGCGCGTCGGCTGGACGCCCGACGGCAAGCAGCTCTGCTTCCAGGTGCAGGACCGCGAGCAGACGTGGCTCGACCTCGACCTCGCCGATCCCGAGTCGGGCAAGGTGACGACGCTCTTCCGCGAGAAGACCAACTCGTGGGTCAACGTGCTCGAGGAGCCGCAGTGGCTGGCCGACGGCAGCTTCCTCTGGCTCTCGGAACGGAGCGGCTTCAAGCACGTCTACCACCACGCGGCCGACGGCAAGCTGCTGCGCGCCGTGACCAGCGGCGAGTGGGAGGTGCGCGACCTCGCCCACGTCGACGAGGAGAAGAAGCTCGCCTGGTTCAGCGCCAGCAAGGACTCGGGCGTCGGCGTCAACCACTACCGCGTCGCGCTCGACGGCAGCGGGCTGGTGCGCCTCACGACGGGGCCGGGCAGCCACGCGATCGAGTGGAATTCCGACCGCTCGCTCTTCCTCGACCGCGTCTCGAGCGTCACCTTCCCGACCGAGGTGCGCCTCTGCGACGGGAGCGACGGCAAGGTGCTGGACGTCGTCGCGAAGGCCGAGGTGAAGGCGCTGGCCGAGTACGACTACTCGCTGCCGGAGCTGCTGCAGATCCCGACGCGCGACGGCTTCGCGATGGACGCGACGATCGTCAAGCCGTCGCCCTTCGACGCGACGAAGCGCTACCCGGTCTGGCTGCCCACCTACTCCGGCCCCGACTCGCCGTCGGTCGGCGACCGCTGGAACGGCGACGCATGGACGCAGTTCCTCGCGCAGCAGGGCTACGTCGTGCTGCAGGTCAACAACCGGACGTCGAGCCAGCGCGGCCTCGCCCACGTCTCGAAGTGCTGGAAGCAGCTCGGCGTGCAGGAGCTCGCCGACCTCGAGGACGCGCTCGCGTGGCTGCGGAAGGAGCGGCCGTGGTGCGACACCGAGCGGGTCGGCATCAGCGGCTGGAGCTACGGCGGCTTCATGACGGCGTTCGCGCTGACCCACTCGAAGGCGTTCAAGCTCGGCGTCGCGGGCGCCGGCGTCTACGACTGGCGCCTCTACGACTCGATCTACACCGAGCGCTACATGCGGACGCCGCAGAGCAACCCCGACGGCTACGTCGCGACCTCCTGCATCGAGGCGGCGGGCGCGCTCTCCGGCTACCTCGTGCTGGCGCACGGGACGATGGACGACAACGTCCACTTCCAGAACACCGTGAAGCTGGCGGGCGCGCTCCAGAAGGCGGGCATCGACCGCTTCGAGGTGATGACCTACCCGAAGTCGCGCCACGGGCTGGGCAGCGTCGAGCAGAACAACCACTTCCGCCGCCTCACCTGGAAGGCGATCCGCGAGCGGCTGTGACGCGCGGCGACGCGCGCGCTCAGCCGCGGACGACGCGCGCCGCCGCGAGCCCGGCGAAGCCGCCCGCCAACGCGCCGGCGAAGGTGAGCGCCGCGTAGCCGGCGGCGCGCGACCAGGCGCCGGCGCGCAGCAGCTCGACGAGCTCCTGGTTGAAGGCGGAGTAGGTGGTGAAGCCGCCGGCGAAGCCGGTCACGAGGAGCAGGCGCCACGTCGGCCACCGCTCCTGCCCGATCCCGAGCCCGAAGCAGAGGCCGACCAGCAGCGAGCCCGTGACGTTCACCAGCAGCGTGCCGCGCGTCACGACGCCGCCGACCCACCAGCGCAGCAGCGATCCCGCCGCCCCGCCCGCCGCCACGCAGACCCAGTCGCGCATGCGCTCCTCCGTCAGCGGAGGCGCACGCTACCGTTGCGCGTCGCCACTTCGAGGCGCGCCGCGCCGGGGTCGCGCAGCTCGATCTTGAAGTCGCGGCGGTCGATCACGACGCAGCGCGCCTCGGCGGGCAGGTCGCTGTCGAGGAAGCGGCCGTGCCCCTCGATCGTGCCGCGCGCGTCGTCGGGCAGGTCGAGCTCGATGTCGCCGTTGTGGCTGGTGATCGTGCCCGAGACGCTGCTGGCCGTCGTGGCGAAGCGCACCTCGCCGTTGTGGGTGTCGAGCTCGATCGGCTGCCCGTCGCCGCAGCACTCGATCCGGCCGTTGTGGCTCTCGGCGCGCACGCGACTGCGCACGTCGCGCAGCGTGACCGCGCCGTTGTGCGTCGACACGTCGACCGCGCCGGCGAGGCCGGTCACGACGAGGTCGCCGTTGTGCGAGTGGAGGCGCGCGGCGAGGCGCGCCGGCACGGTGAGCTCGAAGTCGACGCGCCCCGCCGCGCCGTCGGGCTGCTCGTCGCGCCACCTCGACTCGACCTGCAGCGTGCGTCCCTCGCTGCCCCGCTCGACGACGAGCTCGCGCAGCGCGTCGCGCGCCTCCGCCTCCGTGTCGCCGCCCGCCTTCTTGCGCGCCAGCAGCGTGATCGTCTCGCGTCCGGCCGCGCCCGCCACGACCGCGATCCGGCCGTTGTGCGTCGCGACCTCGACGCAGTCGTAGCCGCCCGCCGCGAGGTCGATCGTCTCGCTCTCCTCGACCCAGACGTCGGGCGAGGACCAGTCGCCGAAGTGCACCGAGCAACCGCCGGCGAGGCTCGAGCCGGCGGCGACGAGGAGGAGAGCCGGGAGGCGCATTCGTTGCTCCTGCGCGAGCCGCGGGGCGGCGGGCTCGCGAAGCCCTCAGGAGCGGGCCGCGGCGCGGGCCGTTGGAACGCATTTCCCGCGCGCCGCCGCTCGCGCCCCGCAAGTCGCTCCCGCCCGCCCGTCGATCGACCGCTGCGGCCGTCCGCGTCGCAGCCTCGCGCGCGCCGGCCAGGTCCGTGGGGGGCCGTTCGCCGATGTCCGTTCTTGCACCCGGGAATCGCACCGCGCCGCTCGTCCGTCCCGCCGCCGCCGCCGCCTTCCTCGCGGCCGCCGGCTGCGGCGCGAAGATCGAGAGCCCCGACCGCGTCCCCTACGTCGAGGTGTGGGACCTCGCGCAGTTCGGCGACCTCGACCAGGAGTACGGCGCCGCGCTGCTGCTCGAGGACTTCGACCAGGACGGCGACGTCGAGCTGATCACCGGCTCGCCGTCGCGCGACCCGGCGCACGACGGCGTCGTCCTCTTCATCTCGATCGGCACCGTCTCGATCGTCGACGCCGTCTTCCCGTGGCTCGCGCCCGGCGAGACGACGCTCCACCACGACGAGTACGGCGCGAGCCTGGTCGTCGGCGACTGGAACGGCGACGGCCGGCGCGACCTCGCGGTCGGCGATCCGGGCGCCGACGTCGGCGCGACGGAGCAGGCGGGCGAGACGTGGGTCTACCTCTCGCCGATCGACGCGGCGACGCCGCTGCGCCTCGCCGCGCCCGCGCCCGCCACCGGCGCGCGCTTCGGCGAGACGCTCGCGTGCGGCGACTTCGACCACGACGGCTGCGACGACCTCGCGATCGGCGCGCCCCATCCGGCCGATGTCGCGGTGTCGGGCGGCGGACCGTCGCTGACCGTCTGCTACGGCCCCGACTTCGTGCGCCGCGAGCAGTGGGACGCGGGCGGCGCGGGCGGGAGCTTCGGCGCCGCGCTCGTCGCGGTGCCGCAGCCCGAGGGCGGCGCGGCGCTCGTCGCCGGCGCGCCCGAGTTCGACGAGGGCCACGCGCCGGGCGGCTTCTTCGCGTGGGAGCGCTTCCTCGGCGGCAGCGCGCTGCAAGTCGCGGCGACGAACGCCGCCGACGTCGGCCTCGGCCGCGCCGGCGCGTGCGGCGACTTCGACGGCGACGGCCGCGACGAGCTCGCCGTCACGGCGCTCGACGGCCGCGGCGCCGTCGCCTTCTTCGGCGGCGACACCTTCGAGCGGCGCGGCCGCCTCGCGCTGCCGTCCCGCTTCGCCTGGCGCGCCGGCGCGCCCGCCGCGGCGATCCCCGACGTGACCGGCGACGGCGCCGCCGAGCTGCTGCTCCTTTCGTCGCGCCCCGACGATCCCGCCGCGCTCCTCTTCTCGCCCGGCCGCGGCCTCGCCCACCTCACGCTCGACTTCGCCGCGTCGGCCGTCGTCGTCGCCAACTTCGACGACGACGCCGAGCCCGAGATGCTCGTCGCGACGCCGACGCGGCTGCAGAAGGGCGGCGGCCTCGCCGACCTCCGGCTGATCGACGTGAGCTGGCAGGCAGTGACGATGCTCCGCTCGCCGCGGCGCGCACCGGTCGCGCTGCCGGGAGTCGCGGCGCTGCTCGGTCGCTGAGCCGGCTCGGCGGCACGAGCAGCGAGGCGACCTAGCCGGCGCGCCGCCGCGCCGCGCCGAGCGAGAACGCGACGACGAAGAGGCCGGCCAGCGCCAGCACGACCGCGCCGCCGCTCGGGACGCTGAAGCGCCACGAGAGCTCGAGGCCCAGCAGGCCGCCGAGCAGCGCGATCGCGACGCTCCACGCGACCTGCGCGCGCAACGACGCGGTCAGCTGGCGCGCGGCGGCGGCCGGGATCACGACGAGCGCCTCGACGAGGAGCGCGCCGACGATCTTCAGGCTCGCGACGATCGCGGCGGTCAGCACGACCACGAAGAGGTAGTCGAGTTTCGCGCGGTCGCGCAGGTGGGCCGGCGCGAGCGGCGCCGCGACGCTGTCGAGCAGGAGGTCGTTGTAGCGCCGGCCGAGCACGAGCGCCGCGCCGACCAGCAGCGCGGCCAGCACGACGAGATCCGCGTCAGTCACGGTGAGGAGGCTGCCGAACATCAGCGCCTCGATCTGGTGGATGTTGAAGCGCTTCGTCACGGCGACCAGCAGGCAGATGCCGAGGCCGAGCGTGAAGGCGACGAAGACGCCGATCAGCGTGTCGGAGGGGAGCGCCGCGCGCCGCTTGAGCCAGACGAGGCCGAGCGCCGCGAGCAGGCAGAAGCCGGTCATGCCGCCCCACGGCGCCGCGATCGGCTCGCCGAGCGCGAGGCCGATGGTGAGCCCGGTCAGCGCCGCCTGCCCGAGCGCGGTCGAGAGGAAGGCGAGGCGCCGCGCGACGACGAGGTGCGACAGTCCGCCCAAGAGCGGCGCGATCAACGCGACCGCGGCCAGCCCGCGCTGCAGGAACGGGAAGTCGAGCCAGTTCACGCGGCGCGCTCCGCGTCGAGGTCGGTCACGGCGTCGGCGACGCGCGCGACGAGCTCGCGGTCGTGGCTGACCAGCAGGATCCCCGCGCCGCCCGCGCGCGCCGCGCGCAGCAGCTCCTCGAAGCGGAGCTGCGCCGCGCGATCGAGCCCCTCCGTCGGCTCGTCGAGCAGCAGCAGCGGCGGCCGCGGCTCGAACGCATGCGCGATCAGCACGCGACGCAGCTCGCCGCCCGAGAGCTCGGCCAGCGGCCGCTCCTCGAGCGCGACGAGGTCGACGAGCTCGAGCGCGGCGCGCACGCGCGCGCGGCTCGGCGCGCGGCCGAGCAGCAGCGCGCGGCGCTGGCGGGTCAGCGCGAGGAGCTCGCCCACCGTGAGCGCGACCGTCGGGTCGGGCGCGAAGCGTTGCGGCACGTACCCGACGGGGTCGACGCGCTCGATCGTCCCTTCGTGCGGCGCATCGCCCAGCAGCGCGCGCAGCAGCGTGCTCTTGCCGGCGCCGTTGCGGCCGACCAGCGCGTGGACGCTGCCGGCCGCGACGACGAGGCCGAGCCGCTCGACGAGGAGGCCGCGCCCCGCGCGCAACGTCACGTCGCGGAGCCGTGCGACGGCGTCGCCCGCGGTGTCGCTCGCGGCGGCGCTCACCGCGGCGGCTTCGTCGCGGCGGGACGGAGCGCGCGCACCAGCGTCGCCGCGTTCGCGGCCATCTCCTCCTCGAACTTCGCGTCGGTGTAGTCGCCCGTCGCGACGTGGCTCAGCACGAAGACCTCGGCGCCCGCCTCCTTCCGCACCACGTCCAGCAGCGGCGCCGGGAAGCTCTCCTCGCTGAAGACGACGACGAGCTTCTCCTTGCGGATCGTCTCGATCGACTTCGCGAGCTCGGCCGCCGACGGCACGAGGCCGTGCGCCGGCTCGATCACGACGGCCGCCTCGAGGTCGAACTCCTGCAGCAGGTAGGCGTAGCCGTCGTGGACCGTCGCGACGCGCGGCTGCTCGACGTCGGCGAGCTGCGCCGCGGCGGCGGCCTTCACCTTCCGCAGCTTCTTCGCGTAGGCGGTGGCGTTCTCGTGGAACTTCGCCGCCCATTGCGGCCGCAGCGCGGCGAGCTGCCGCTCGAGCCAGTAGGTCTGCTGGATCGCGTTGGTGAAGGAGAGGAAGGTGTGGCTGTTCGCCGCATCGCCGTGCGCGCCGCGGAGCGTCGGCGTCGCGTCGCTCGGCCGCAGGGTCTTCAATCCCTTGTTGCCGGACGCCTCCACCATCTGCGCGACGAAGTCGTCGTGGCCGAGGCCGTTCACGACCAGCACGTCGAGCTCGGCGAGCTTGCGGATCTCCTCGACGCGCGGCTGGTAGTTGCCGGCGTCGATCTCGCCCGGCAGCAGCGACCGCACCTCGACGTCGGTGCCGGCGACGATCGCGCGCGTCCACGAGTAGTAGGGATGGAGCGTCACGCCCACCTTGAGCGGCGCTTCGCGCGGCGCCTCGCGGGCCGCCGTCGCGCCGGCGAGCGCCAGCGCCGCGGCGACGAGCCACCCGCCGAAGCATGACGCAGCGCCCATCGGCTCAGCCTCCACTCGAGTCCCGCACCACCTGCTGCCAG